>Ga0247842_10000214_pt1 | contig 130889 bp, 136 predicted proteins | sample LaCruzMarch2015__3_FD_192411 | JGI IMG/M metagenome (GOLD analysis project Ga0247842, IMG submission 192411) | Freshwater microbial communities from meromictic Lake La Cruz, Castile-La Mancha, Spain - LaCruzMarch2015_19m | ecosystem: Environmental > Aquatic > Freshwater > Lake | place: Spain... | reverse complement strand
GGGCTTGTTGGGGCAGAATTAAAATCCCAACTTTCTGGAGTTGTTCCACCGTCGTTGTCTCCCCAGTATACGGTGACCGTTGGGTTGTCGCCACCGGTAGCAGTAACATCTCCGTTTAGGGTAGCGGTGGTTGTTGTTTTGTCGGTAGCCGCAGACAGGGTAACAGTAGAGACCAAAGTAGCCAATTCTAGCTCCACACCATCTCCACTATTATATAAATTAGTAACCTCGGCCGCTGATAACGCCCTATCCCAGACCGTAGCCTCATCCATGCTTCCGTTTAGAAAATAATTGGTTGAGTACCAACTTCCGGCGAATAAATTATGGGCGGAATTATCTGTATAACTAAATGCTGTACTTCCAAAAATAAGACCATCTTTATAAAAATAAATATTGGTTCCATCAAAAACATATGTAATATAATACCAAGTCCCCGTGCTTATGCCTGCAGTTTCAGAAGAGACCCATGCACTGCCCGTATAGGCTCCAAGGGTGTCTTCGCTATTCGGATTTATAACCGTCATGTAGCTATATGGCGCGCCGGTTCTATCAGACTTGACCTTGCTGATTATTCCAGCATATGCATTCACCGAATTTAACTTAACCCATGTTCCAATTGTGAATGGCCCATTATTTCCAAGGTCAAGACTAGAGCCAGAACCGAAACTAACATATTGGCTACTCGCGCTGGCATAATTGCCCGCGTGACTGCCTAGTTTTGCCGAGCCAGAAAACGTCGCGGTACCACTTCCATCGTTACCGTTTACAGAACTGTCACCCCAATCATTGTTCATGTGATAAGCTGCTATCACCCCATCTGTTAGGTCGCGTGGCGCAAAACTCAAAGATGCGGCGGGCCAATCTGTTCCAGCTGAATTGGTAGCCTTAGCTGAAAAATAGTAAGTGGTTCCAACCTCTAAGTTAATAATATTTTTATAAAAATTAGCTACTCCCTGGGGCTGAGATGGGCTTGTTGGGGCAGAACTAAAATCCCAGTTTTCTGGCGTAGTTCCTCCGTCGTTATCTCCCCAATACATTGTTACTGTTGGGTTGTCGCCACCGTTATTGGTAATGTTTCCGTTTATAGTGGCGGTTGTCGTTGTATAATTGGTCGCAGCACTAAGGGTAACTACAGGGATTAAGGTTGCTCCACCGTCGCATAAATAATCAGTGCAAATACCCGAGCGACAATCGACCTCTCCAGAACATTCGGCTCCGGCCAACCCCTCGGAACAGACGGCAGAATAATTGTTACAATAGCCCGATTGGCAATCAGAACCACTAGTACAAGAGTCTACGCCCGTTATTCCGCTAGAACAAATTGTTATAACAGTATTACAATATCCAGAAAAACATTCTGTGCTACTGGAGCAATAGTCACCTATATCGTTTACGCAGTGACTGTTTTTACAAATACCAGACGAACACTTGGAATTATCGATACAGTTAGCACCAAGAGCACCACAAGAATATGGCCAACTTCCTTGGCCGCAATAATATCCACCGGGCACGTTGCAAGTAAAATGGCTATCACAACCGTCCCCCAACCCTCCATCTGTACAAATCTGTTGCCAGGTGTCGCAATATCCAGAATCACAGTCCGAATTTTGGTAACAAAAACCTCCTATTTCACTTACACATAAATGCGCGGTAGTATCACAGATAAGAGCTGCTTGGCAATCTTCCTCCGCTCCACAACCATCCCCTAAATCTCCAGAGGTACAAACATCACCATTAGTATCGCAATATGTTGATACACACTTTGAGCCCGCAGAACACTGGGCAGCTGTGCCTCCGCACAAATTGTCGGTTCCGCAGTAGTAACCACTTGAATTTAAACAGTCTCCATCAACTGAACAATATGTGCTTATGTCTCCACTCTTGCAGTAGCCTCCATAATATGAGCTGCAAACAGTGGAGTGACATTCGCTTCCTAGACTGCAGGCTTCTTCGTTGGCTTTTTTACAAACATTGCTATCGCAAAATCCAGAGGTACAGTCATCGTTGGAATCACAACCTGAGTTGTAGCTTCCGTCAGTACAAACATTAGCTCCGCTGTAAGTATTACAATATGTTGTGTGACATTGGCTGTTTGCCGTGCACGTGCCACCAACATCAGCTTTACAAACATTGCCGTCGCAATAAGTTGACGAACACTCGGTCCCATCATTACAGGTCGCTCCGGTTGCTCCGCTAGAACAAATGTAGGCGTAGTTGTAAGTGTTGCAAAAACCTGACACGCAGTTAGTGCCAGAATAACAATTGTCTACACCGGTTGCTCCGTTGGAACAATGATTGTTGTATTGGTCGCAGTAACCCGAATTACAGTTTGAATTAGCGTTACAATAATCATCGATATCGTTCACGCAGTGACTGCTTTTGCAAATATTAGACGAACATTTGGTGTTGCCACTGCAACTAGCACCAACACCACCACAGGTGTTGCCATCGTAATAAGCGGTTGAGCAATAATAACCACCCGTCGCATCGCAATCACTATCGCCCTCAAAATCGCAACCGTCCCCCAGCCCTCCGTCAGAACAAGTATAGGGGTATGAAGCATTGCTACAATGACTCGACTGACATTCTGAACCAGAATAGCAACGATCTGCACCGGTTACGCCGCTTGAACAAACATATGGGTAATCAAAAGTCTGACAGTATGTTCCAGAACAATCGGCACCAGACAAACAATTGTCTACGCCCGATGCTCCGTTAGAACAAATCAAATTCCAGGTGTCACAATAAGTTGAAGTACATTCGCTCCCAGACGAACACGGGTCTCCAATGCCCCCCAATGCATAAACAATTCCTGCAAATGTGAGATAACTAAAAATTACCAAAACAAAAACCGCGAGAAATACCATTGGCAGTTTTTGATATTGTTTTGGTAAACTCATTTACTATTTTTTATTACTAAAAAGCTTATTTACGTATTACTTTTTTACTGCACCACTAGTTTCGCTTGGCGGGTTGGCAGCTGGCGGAGTGGCAACCTGCAATATTGGTTTTCCTGCTTTCAAATTATTTAAAACTTTTGGAATATCTGTGTTTGTTGGATATAATTGCTGTAATTTTGTAAACACCTCTATGGCCTTATCTTTTTGCCCCAAAGAATCATAAACAATTCCTAAAGAATATAGGGCGTCAGAATAATTTTGATTTAGCGCAATAGATTTTTCTAGTTGAGTTTGCGCTTTAACTAATAGCTGATTTTTTTGATCTGCCGTCAACTTTTGAACGCCTGACGATGGCCCAACCGCTTCAGACAAATATACATTTCCTTCTTGGGCAAATAAATATGGGCTGTTAGGATCTAATTTTAAGGCCTCGTCATATGAATTTATTGCCCACGTTGAGGCGTCGGCTAAAATGCCAATTAAATTTTGATAAACATAACCCCTTGAAGACCAGTTGTTAACGTCTTGCGGATTAATGTCTGTGGCTATTTTGCCAGCGTTTATAGAATTTGAAACTAGCGTTTGAACATTTGTTTTTTCTTGGTCGGTTGGATTTGGGTTTGCATTTTGCAACTGTGTTTGAAACTCTAAAAGATAAGCTTGTGACAATTGTCTAAAATATAAATCTGACTGATGATTTAAGTTTGCAGCTGCAACTAAATTTTTAAGGCCGTCTGCTTTTTTATCTGCCTGATATGCAGACAACCCTTTATAATAATAAACTTCTGCAACATACCTTTGGCCACTTAAAATTAAAAGCCCCATGCCGAGAATGAAAACCACGGTGAATATTAGGGTTATTATCAATGATAGGGAAGAGGCTGACTTTAAAGCATACTCTTTTCTGTTTGTAGATATAATCCCAACCAAGGCGGCTATTGAAAAGAAATAAACAAAATCCAGCGTAACGTTTGAACTATAGAAAAAGTATGCAACAGATTGTTCGACGACTGCAACTAACAAACCCAACAATAAAATGTTATAAATTTGTCCAGCTGATTTTTCGGCACCGACTGAGCTCGCCATTTCTTTTTTGCTGGCAAAAAATTTAATTCCATAAAAAATTGCGAACGCCATTAATGCCAACATCGCCAAAAATCCAAATATTCCGGTTGTTGCCAAACTATTAACAACTTTCGAGGCGGGCTTATTAAAAGTTATGTTCCACAAAGAACTGTTGCTGAAGTCTGCACTTTTAAACTTTGAAAAGTCATAAGCAAATGTTCCTGGGCCCGATCCAAAAATTGGATTTGCCTTTATGGTTTGTTTAGCTATATCAAAGCTGGCGCCCTCTGAAAGAAAAACTTCGTTTGCTTTTTGAGGCAACCAATTAATTTGTGGGTTTAAAATTGAAAAAAATAATGCTACCACAAGAAAAAATGTTGGCAAGGCTAGCCATCTTACATCAAATAGATTCCTCTTTATTATTACTAATGTCAGAGTTAAAGCGGAGCCAACAATAACAACCCACCAAATTACAGGATAATTAATTAAAATTAATATCAACGCAGAAATAATTATTTGCAAAATAAATAAAATTCTCCACCACTTTTTTATAATAATTAACAAGGTTATGGCCAAGGGCAAAAGCACCGCAGTAAAAAGACCCAAACTTCCAACCGAGCCAATTGTGTTAAATGCTACAGACTTAGCGAAATCAAAAGGCATAATAAACAAACCAAAAAGTTGTAAAACTCCTACCAACTCTGCAACAATTGCCGAAAAAGAAAGGGTGATTGCAAGAGTTATAATGTCTTTTTTTACAAAAATATTGCTCACCAAAAAATATAACAATAAAAACCCAACGATCATTATCATGCTTTCGGGCGTTTGCTGTGACACCCCCCAAAAGCTTCCGTGCTTATAAACAGAAAAAATGGTCGATAAAAGATATGCTAAAAATAAAACCCCGGCAACAATATGCATTGGGCTTTTGTTTATTTCAAATTTGCCCACTACTAAAATTTTGACCATTGTGGCAAATAGAGAAACAAAAACCAACAAAAACAAAAGTGCTTGCTTGTTAAAATCTAAAATTTCTGCGGTCTGAGGCAGAAAGAAAAGTGGAGCTAAAAATACTAAAGCGTAAATGCTATATTTCGTTATAAAGTCACAAACTTTAAAAATTGGAGATTCTTTTGTCATAATTTTATCTGGTCAAATAAAACCTGAAAGATATAGTTTTATCTTCCAAAATTATTTAACTAACTGAATATTTTTTATCCACTTTTAGTTGTGTATTTATTACTCTAATTATATATTTTTGCAATAACGTTGTAAATAGCGTTTTTAGAGGGAATTTTGCACACATGTGAACAATAAAAAAACAATCAAAAAAGCGAGACTTTACTTCGCTTTTTTGATCGCCCTGAGTTCTAATATAATTCTATTAAATCTGGGGGCACGGGACAGAATCAGCGTAAATCTAGCGGAGTGAATTAAGGCAATATTCAAGACGCGAGGAGTGGACACGATGTCTTGTACATCGTCCGCTCCGAAGCAACGAAGAAGATTGCCTTAATTCACCCGCCCTTCGGAAATCCCAAAAAATGGCTGATTTCTACATTGCGACTTCGTCGGCGTATCCTGCGGATACAACCTCCTTATCGCAATTTGAACTCATCTCATTTTTTGGGTTCTAGATATTACTCTGATTCTGTTCCATGCCCCGGGTGGGTATCCTCACGTTAGGGCCAAGGCCGTAACAAATAATTGGATTCCCTTAAAAAAGTTTGTATAGAATTTATTGCGAAGCATCAGAGCTACCTTTATTTTAAACCCTATAAAGACAATGTCAATAACTAAAACTATTTACCAAAAATATTATTAAAAACTTTTTGCATCGGCGTTAAAAATGATTGCACCGCACCTGGGGCCTCTGATAAACCGGCGGTTGCCCTTTGTATGCCTGGCAAAGAAGAAATTGTTTTTACGGTAGAGCCGGTTATCCACTTAATTAATTTCCAAAATCCGTTTAGCAAGCCCGAGGTAGCGTTTTGTATTGCTTCACTAGCAGCATTAACCGACGATTCAACCGCCGAAGGAGATATTTCTGGGGTTGCTTGGGGTGTGGTTGTTTCTAGCTGTGGTATTTCACCTTGCTGTAATTGTTGAACTATTCTTTCCGTTGCTTGTTGACTTGCTTCTCTTGCAGCTTGGTCCACTGCCTGTTGGACAGCCTCATTTTGTTGTTGAGTTACTTGCTCAGTTACTTGCTGAACTATGTCTTCAACAGACGGCTGAGCTGGGGTTTCAGAAGCTGGAATTTCTGGAGTCGGAGTTTCAGTTGTGACAGGCACAGTCACAATGCTTCCGCACTCACCTTTTGTTTTCTGCCATTCACCGTTTTCAATCCACGTGCAATAGATGTCTCCGGTAGCTTTATCAACCATTTGCAAACCCTTTACCGTTGCCGTGTCTGTGCTAAACTTTTGCGTAGCCAAAGTTGTTATATTTGTTACTCCATCCATTATAGAAATGCCCAAAGTTGATAGGACATTTCCTACCCTTTCCGCCATTGTGGTCGTGTCCACCCCATCAATTGTTACAACGGAACCAGTTGTTCCAGTAGTTGGGCTAATCCCTTGCGCCTGTAACTCTTTAATCAACTCTGCCTTAACGCTATCCCATTTAACCCAAATTCCGTGGAGACCTTCGTCGCCGTAGACCTTGTTAATCATTCCTAAAACAATGTCGTTGTCTTTAATTTGTTCACCGGTAATTGGGTCCGTGTTTTCATACTTAGGAATTTGGAAACCTCCAACTTCAGCGGCGTACTTCCAGGTGTTGCCATATCTAAAATATATACCTGGGTAGTCGCCAGAGTTGACTACAATAGAACCATTAGAATCTGATTCGGTTGGTGGGGCGACTGACACTCTTGTAGCTAAGGTGCCTGCGGTGTTTGAGGCTCCTATGGTTAGGGTTCCTGAAATCTTTACGTTGCCTCCACTTGGCACGATTGTCATGTTGCCGTCTGTATCTACGGCGAACGTGGCATTCTTTGTGTTAACAACGTTTTCAATTGCAAATTGCGGGGTTGATGTTGAAACAATGTCTAACGGGAAGCTTGGGGTTGTGTTTCCGATTCCTACGTTGCCTGTGCTCAATACCGTGAATACTTCGGTTCCCGTGCCTGCAGTAAAAGTGCCAGATCCTGAGCTGTCGTATGTTAATCCAGAATCTGCTCCAACTGTGTTGGTGGCTGTGGAGAACAATATTTGGTTAGCTGTTGTAGTTGATGGGTAAGTGGCTGTAGACCACGCTGGCGCTGCGGCGCCTCCGCTGACGAGGATTTGACCAGACAAGCCTGCAGATAGCGCGGCTGCGGCCCCTCCGGTATCTCCGTAGATCAATTCACCTATGGCGTCCATGGGGTTAGTCATTCCACTACCACCAGAACCAATGGCGGCCCAAGTACCACTAGAATTTTTGTATTCCATGGTGCCCGAGTTGTCGCGGAAGCCATAGCCAGTGGAACCAAGAGTAGTTCCCCAATTTAAATATGCCGAGGCATTCAAAGCAACATTATGATTGGCATCTATCCACAGAGATAATACATTGCCATTTTGTCCGGTGTAAAAGCCTAAAGCTCCATATGTATCGGAACCGTCTCTGACTCCTGCGACAGAAGCAACTGTGCTGGGGCCTGCCGTGTCATCTTGTACTTCAAATCTTATTCTTGGCCCAAATCCATCAACCATGTTCCCACTAGTTTTTGCTATTCCTCTAAGTGCAGCAACCCTATGAGCCGGGTCGGTGGTTTGTCTTACAAACTTTGCAGGGATGCTTGAATCCGTATCACCGACTGGGGCAACAATTTCAAGTGGCGATTCTGGGCTTGTTGTCCCGATGCCAAAGTTTCCACTTCCGTCAAACCTAGCCCATTCCGTCACGGAACTTCCCGAAGTAAATCTTAAACCATTTCCAACTACACCTCTAATTTGACCGAGCGCAGACCCGGCGCCCTTAAACTGTATAAAAGGCTCTAATCCTCCCGTTCGATCTAAAGTTATTCCTGCGCTCGAACCATTAACTTCAAACTGCGTTGCGGGGGTTGCTGTTCCTATCCCGACATTTCCGTCGTTGTAATAAATATCAGAACCCGTTGTTGTCCACTGTGAAGATCCACTTCCTCCCGTTACCCAACTTAAAACTCCAGATCCATTTGTTTTTAGAAATTGTCCATTGGTTCCGTCGGCTGATGGCAATGTGTATGTTGTAGAGCCTGCCGCGGCAGCTGGAATAAAACCAACATATCCTGATGTTGCGCCAGAAAGTCTTAAGGTTCCTTTTACGTCTAATGTTGAACCGGGATTTGTTGTTCCTATGCCCACGCTACCTTCTGTCAAAACTAAATCCGTTCCAAAAGTGCCCCCAGTTTTTTTAGATCTAATTTGCAAGCCCATGCCCGAACTGTTTTGGTCTATATAAGAATAGCTTGCATCGGAGTGTAAATAAATATATGGCGTACCGAAATTCCATGCACCAACCGCACCCGCGAATGTGGCATCACCAACAACACCAAAATTTATGCCAGATTTCGGGTTTGTTTCCTGAATAAGTGTTTGCCCTCTAACGTCTAACAAAGATGCCGGGCTCGTTGTTCCAATTCCAACCTTCCCATCGTTGGCAATGACCATTCTGGTATTAGGATTCAAACTACCGTTTATTGTGGTTCCAAAATTTATCTGTGTTCCATTGGCAGTAGAAGTCCAATCCTCGGATGCTTTAAGCTGTATTCTTGCTTTTGAAAAACCGTTTCCCCAATCAGTTCCGTTGTATCCACGGCCTCCTATTGTAAACAAAATATCACCCGAACGTATTGCTTCTGGAGCTGAAACAGTGCCTCTTGCCTTTCTTCCAACGATACCAGCTGAAGCAGAAGTTCCGATACCATCAAGAACCATCGCTACTGGGTCTACTGTCCCGACGATATGTAAATTAAATTCTGGTGTTGTGGTTCCAATGCCAACGTTTCCAGAGTCATAATAAATATCAGAGCCAGCGGCCGTCCATTGAGAAACTGTACAATTTGTTGCACCCGGAATACACGATGGATTTAAAGTATCTCCAGCTGGGTATGGAGAATCAACTCCATATACAGCAAAAACATAAACTCCAGAACAAAATATTCCGGCAACAATTAGTCCAGTTAAAATTGACAGTGATATTTTTTTAAAACCAAAATTTACCGAGGCTTTTTTGCTTTCGGATTTGGGTTTTATTGGCATATTTATCTGGGGTTTTTCTGCCATTTTTTATTTACCAAAATTACTCGCGTTTTTATCGCTACCCATTTAATTATTTTACCACAAAATAAATAACTCGTATATGTGTATAACTTAACCAAAAAAACACTGGCTTTCGCCAGTGTTTTTTTATGTAATTTATATATCTAACACCTTAACCAATTGTTTTATCATTGAAACAACAACTGGAGGTGGCATTAAACTATTAGAAAGATTTCCTTGATCGTCCTCAACCTCCCAAGGCTTGTCTAAGGTTTCAACTTTTCCAGATTGTTCATTAAATTTATAACTGAACTCTGGTGTAATTTCATAATCGTCTGTAACTTCTTTTGTTTTGCCAACTGGAATTGAGTTTCTCAACAAAACCTTTGGAATTCCTTGCAAATTATAGGCTTCTTTTACAAGCATTTCATCTTTATTGAGTCTTTCTCTTATTGGCTCAATTCCATGCTCGTCGCCCTCTTTTGCAACCATTCTTGCACCCTTGCCAGCCAATACCGATGTGCAGTTTGAATTGTCGCACAATAAATGAAATTTATTGCTAGCTTTATCATATTCAGTATCTTTTGTAGGCAAAAGTTTCAGACTTCTTGAGTTGTTGCACAATGGGCAAATAACTCTGGTTTTTACTCTTTGGTCAATAATTGTTGTTGGAACATCAATTAAAATAAAGACGTCGGAGTCATCTCTATATCCAATAAGGTCTCTAAAAAACAAAGCATACGAAACTTGATCTAGGTCTCTTGGAAAACCATCGATAAAAATTGTTTTTTTACCTAATTTTGCAATTTCTCTTTTTGCTAGCGCCAAAATTAATTCTGATGGAAGCAAAACTTTTGTTGACCTTGTTTCTAGTGCCTTCATAATGTCTGCTAACGGCAAATATCCTCTGTAATTTTTGCTTAAAAATTCAACCAATTCTTTCTTCTTGGTTTCGTCTCTCATTGTTTCGTCAAAAGACCTTATCATGTCTCCAATCGAAAAGTGAGCAATTTTATCTTTGTCTATGACCTCAGCAAACATTTTGGCGTAAGTTCCCTTTCCAGACGACTTTTTGCCCATCAAATAAGCTATAAAAGTATTAGTTTTTAAATATTCTCTTAGCTTTTTTATTTCTGGGCCCGCCTTATATTCAAAATATTCCTGACGTCCCTTGAAGTCGGTTAAATCGAACTTTTTATATGTGTCGCTCTTTGTAGTAAAAAGCGGAAAATCTAAATCTTTCATAAATAGAAAAAAAGCGAGGCAATAAACTTTTTGAAAGCCCTCAGGACACAAAGTGCCTGAATAGCGCAAAAAAGGTTGAATGCCCTGCAGGTTATTTAATTTTTATATTTATTCCGTCAGAGACAAATTTGACGTCTCCGTCTTTGTCGGTTCTTAACACCTTTATACCAGATTTTTCTAATCTTTGCAAAGTCTCTGGAGTTGGGTGACCATAACTGTTCTTTCCAACCTCAATAACTGCAACTTCTGGTTTAACCGCACTTAGAAAAATATCTGATGTTGAATATTTAGACCCATGGTGCGCAACTTTTAAAACATCGGCTTGTAAGTCTATATTTTCGCTTACCAATTTCTTTTCCGCAACAGAGCTAATGTCGCAAGCAAAAAGAAAAGAGCTTTTTCCAAAAGTTATTTTCGACACTAAGCAAGAGTCGTTAGACGTACTTTTCACTTCCTTACCATTTAAATTTTCTAAAGGATATAAAATGTTAAACAAAACGCTCCCTGCTTTTATTTCTTGGCCGGCGCTCGCAGTTATAATTTTTGTATTGCCAGGCTCGCTCAGCGAAGCCAAAAATTTATTATTGCTTTTTTGCGCTTTTTCTAAAAGCGTAGCTAGTTTTTTATTTTCGGCATCGTTTTTAACAACTCCAGTCCACAAAAAATAATCTACTTTATATTTTTGTAAAATTTCGAGAATGCCAGCCATATGATCTTTTTCAGGATGAGTTAAAATTACAACATCTAAAGATTTATCCCAAAACGGCATTAGCTGGCTAAGTTTTTCTAAAACTGTTGAACCTGGCCCACCGTCAATTAAAATTTGATGCCCCTCCGGAGTTTGAATAAAAGCCGAATCGCCCTGACCAACATCCAAGAAGCCTACCACTAACTTTTGGCCACCCGACAACGTAAAAACTTCCTGCCAACATAAAACATTCAGCAAAAACAAAAATATAGCTATCGATAAAACTATTTTCTTCGACATTTTATATATTTTACACTAAAAAAGCCTAGCCATAAATGCCAAGCTTTTTTAAGAATATAATTACAAAATAACTTCTACTTCTTCATCCCCATTATTTTGAACATTTTTGTTCCGCACTTTACGCAAGTTCCGGTCATGGCCGAGCGTTTTGTTCCGCCCTTTCCGTTCATTTCAACTTGCTTGGGCTCTTTCATTTCTCCTTTTGCTTTACACTTTACGCAATATGCTTGTACTGCTGGAGCCTGTGCTTCTTCTGCCATATTTTTTATGTTTTTTTAATTAATTTTAATATACCGCATTCTACCCCGCTATCCATCCGCCGTCAACAACCATAACGGAGCCCGTCATATAAGAAGATTCGTCAGATGCCAAAAATAACACTGCGCTGGCAATTTCTTCTGACTCTCCTTGTCTTTTCATTGGAATTGGGGTCAACATAGCCGCCCTTTGTTCGTCTGTCATACTTGTCATTGACGCGCCCGGAGTATTAATTGCTCCTGGGTCAATTGTGTTTATTCTTATTCCTAATGGAGCCAACTCTAAAGCCAATGCGTTCGACATTGCCACAATTCCACCCTTTGATGCGCAATAGTGCGACAACCCTGCAAAACCAGTAACCGCAGCAATTGATGCGATATTAACAATAGATCCTTTTTGACCTTTTGAGTTTGGCTGATTTTTTTGCATTTCTTTCGCGCAAGCCTGAGCAAACAGAAAATATCCTTTTAGGTTTATATCAATTACCTTCTCAAAATTAGCTTCTGACATTTGCAAAAATGGCTCAAAGGGAAAAATTCCCGCGTTGTTCACCAAAATATCTATTTTGCCAAACTTTTTGATAGTTTCTATGACAACGTTATCAATTTCAGCCTTTTTACTTGTGTCACATTTTACAGCGATAGCCTCTCCCCGCATTTTTTTGATTTCTTCGGCAACTTGCTGGCACCCAGGCAAATCAATGTCGCACAATACAACTTTCGCTCCAGCATTAGCAAGTTTTATTGAGTCTGCTTTACCCATTCCTTTTGCAGCTCCGGTTACAATTGCAACTTTTCCTTTTAAGTCGCCAAACTTCGGCAACGTTTTATTAAATCCAAACACGGCCTTGTGAGCGAGCGAACAAGGTTGCTTCGGAAATTAGACCCTGTTATATCTACACTTTGGGTGGTCTAATTTCCGCTGAACGCATTATTCGTACGCGTTTAATTATTATTTATTTTATTATACCTTATTTTTAATGGCAGTAAAAATTCTTAAAAAATATTTTTTATATATAAACCCTATAAGCAAAGTATTCGCAACCAAAAGGTATATTTGGAAAGCAGAATTCTCAATGTTCCATATTGGAGTTAAGGGCAAAACTAATACTGAAGCCGTAAGGCCTGCCACAAACGTAATTCCTGTTTCTGTTTCAGGATATTTCCACGCTTTTGCCAGTGTTGGAATTAAAGCAAAAGCATCTCCGGCAACCGCAAACAATATAGCTATCTCTGGCGAACCGGCAAGCAACCAAATTATCAACGCCAAAACAGACAATGCTCCGCAAATAAAATCAAAAAATGTTAACTTCCAATAGCTTTTAGAACTTATGAAAGAAGCTATAAGAATAGTTAGGGGGACAAATCCGGCCATAAAAGTCCTGGTGGTCGTCCAAATATCTGCATGCGAATACAAAGCTATAATGGTAGCGACAAGAGGAGCCGATGCCCACATCGCCCAAGATATTCTATTAGGTTTTGATTTTCCTTTTATTGTATCAACAACATACGCGAAAGAACCAACCAATGAAATCAAAACTGACGCAATAACTAATACATGTGCAAAAATCATAAATTATAAACTTAATTTAACAACTCTCCTTCTTACCAGACAAATCGTAATAAGTATTATGTTTGCGACATTAGTTACACCTAGATATGTAAGTGTTAAAAAATTATATTCATTCATAGACAATATCATCAACAAGCCACAGAAAAAATACACTGTCCAAGAGGTGACACTTTCCGTCCAGGGCTCCTGGAATGTTTTTCTAAAACTTGGCAAATATCCCAAACAGTCAGCTATCGTAACCAAAACCACTGCAAGCAAGGGATTATGCATATAAAACCAAACCACAATTGCCAATAATGCAACGGCCAGAACAATCGTATCAAACTTTGTAATATTTTTGGTACCGAATTTGAACGAAAGTAAAAAAATTACAAATACAAAAGTAGTACTAAACACTAAGGGCAAAGCTCCCCACCCACCTTGTCCCCGTATTAATGCTAACAAGGCAACTACTCCTGTTATTGTCCAAATAAGCCAAGTGTAAATATGAGGCTTTGTAGTTCCACGAAAAATAGAAAACAAGTAGACAGAAAATCCGCCGACGATATTTAATAAAATAGCAAAGATAGCTAATATTAACTTTATGTCCATATTCGATATATTATAACAAAAAATCGCCCGTAAGGCGATTTTTAATTTTCTTTTGTGTGGCAATTATTCTTTACAGCAATTAATCACATGTTTCACAACGTCACCCAATTTAGCAAGAACTCCTTTTTTGCTCGTGTCCTTAACGTCTAACTGATTCTCTTCGACTTTTTTGACGTCGCCCACATTAACTAATTTTAAATTTATTCCCCAAAACAACGAATAAAGTTCGTAAGCCTTTTTAAACATATCTTCTGCTTCTTGCTTGTTTCCCTTTGTAAGCGCTTTTGTGCCAACCTCCATCAACCGCATTGAGGCAGACAATAAATGTTTTGAAATGCACCAAACTTCACCTTCATATTCTTTTATTATCTTCTTTAGCAATTCTTTTCGCATCTCACGAGCAACGCTCAACAAATCAAAATATTCTGGCTTATTCAATTTGGCTCCAGTAAAGAAAAAGTGCTCTTCAATGGAAATTAAATTCATTATGGCAATTGATAAATCTTCGTCTGAAGATAAATCTAACTCGCCCTTTTTGCCAGCCTGAGTTTTTTTAATAAACTCGTCTATTTTATTTTTATCGATATTCAAATTGTTTTCCATAATTATATAACACCGTATTTTAGTAATATAAAAAATATCGCGCTTATTAACAACAAGGCAACAAATGGAAAAACCACTTTTTGATAAGGGAAAAATGACTTGTCTCCATTTTTTAGCTTTAAATACCTATGCAACCAGTGGGCCAAAAGAAAGACCACTGTTCCTAAAATTGTTCCAAAAACTATTTTATCAATGCCAAAGATTTTATTTAAAGGGTGCCCCACTATGTCTGCATAAAAAAGTGGCACAAGGGTGAGTATATAATAAACTGCAAAGACTGTAACACTGCTATATTTAAAATTCCAGTTCTTTTTTTTAAGCCAAATTATGGTCCAAATGCTTATGGCAACTAATAATGCGCCAATCCAAATTGATGATATTGTGTCGTCTACGCCAAGCCACCTAGACATTCCCAAGCCCGCCCCAACCGCTACAACACAAATAGGACAAACGGCTTTAGCTGCGTTCGCCCAAAAAAAACCAGAAAAAATTAACCCCAAAGATAATAATTTTTTATTTAATACCTGCTGCATTCTTAAAGAAATTAATTACATCTGGACCACCAATTAAACAACTTTTCCCATCATACAAAAATGGAACACCCACACTACTTGTGGTTATTTTACACGTTTGCGCCACCTGCCCCAAAAGCGCGGCATTATTTTTGTTATACCAAACCTCCAACTTTGTAAATTTCACTTTTTCTTCTATGTTGTTTGCTTTTACAAAAGCTTCTACATCAGCACAATGAGAGCACCCATCCCCATAAAATAAAACTACTCCCTCTGGAAGAGGAGTCGGCTGGTCTGGGTTTGAAAAAATATTTGCAAAAAATCCTGTCTGAAACCCCCAAAACAAGAACCCCGCCAAAACCAATATTATAATTGTATATTTTATTGCTTTATCCATTGTATTGCTTTAGTAAATATATTCTCATTAAATCACATAATAATCGCAAAATCAACCTGACTATTTTGTATAGTTAAGCTCTTTTAATATCTTTTCTAAATCAAGCCCGTAAGCCTTACAGACTTTTCCAATTTGTAAATCATTTATTTCAAATTGGGCCATGGGGCAAGATAAACACGGCACTCCGTTCTTCGACAATATCTTATCGGCGCCTTTTATTTCTATTATTTTTGCTAATGTTGTTTTTGCTGTAATTTTTGCCATATTGTTAACATTCTTCTACTATGTTCATATTTACCACAATACTAACCATTTTAAAACCCGCTGCAGCGGGTTTTAAAATTACTCCTTACAACCACAACCACATTTGCAATCTGGCCCGCACTTACAATCATTGCCGCCCTTGCACCCACAACTACATTCGCATTTTTTTTCGCAATCGCATTTCTTTGTCATATTTTTTATATATTTTTTTAATTTTTATTTTCGACCTTTTATCAAAAATTTATTGGGTTATTCGTGCCTTATAGGTTTTAAATATTTCAGTTGCCATTATTTTGTCAGAAGAAATCTGCGCAGAGTCATAAACTATTTTAAAAATATCCGGCGAGTAAAACCTTATGCCCTCCACACCCTTATATTCCTTTAATTCATCAATTACTAACGGCGCGTGCCCCGCGCATGGAATATCCACTTCGACGGAAATTTCAGATGACCCTATGCCATTGGTTTTTAAACTTGAAGACCCCATGTTAGCCAACACGGGCAAAACATACGAAAACATCAAAAAATTAATTAAAATCGTCGTTCCGAATAAAATCGTAAGATATTTCCATTTCTTCCGCGCGCCCTCCTTATTAAGGCAATTACATTTCTTTAAGTAAATTGTAGCCGAAATGGTGGCCATAATAATAGAAAAAAGAAATAAAATTTGTAAAAAATACGGGGTCATCATAATTTTTTTCAGCGTTCCTGTAACGACGACTGCCCCTATGGCAGAAAAAATGACAAAACCAATACAAAAACTGTGCGGAAATATTCCATACAATATTCCCTTTAGAATGCCTTTATCTTTTTTTTCTAAACTATCTTTCGCGCAACAATCTTTTTCCATGTTATTTGTTAAACAACCTAGTTACCTTTAATATTTCTTCTGTCATTTGCTTCTTCTTTTTCTCATTTTTTGAAGCCATTGCGTTTTTAAAACAAGAATTTAAATGGTTTTCCATCAGTGTTTCGTGGGCAGATCTTAAAAGACCTATTACAGCCAAATTTTGCTGCATAATGTCCATGCAGTAGACGTCACCTTCTGTCATTTCAATTATTTTAGCTAGCGAGCTGTGGGCTTTTTTAAAACTAATTAAAGCCTTTTGTTTATTTTCAGATAACATATGATTAAAATATTTTTAATATTATCTACCTATACCTATGGTATAGGTCTATGTTACCAAAACCAAGAGACCGTGTCAAGCGCCATGCAAAAAAAGATGGCGCTGTCTAATAAGACAACAGCGCCATTTGCAAACGAACTTGATGCGAGGCATTGAGCGACTAGACGTCGCCGCCAGGAGTCCGCCCGATGCGGATTTCCTCTTTTTCGTGGCCAGAGCCTTCCGATTTGCGGACAACAATCTGCTTGGTATCACTCGGCTCAAACGCCGCGATAGCTGCTTTGACGCTGTCGCGAATGAGACTCTGAAGCTGTCCGCCCTGATGAATGGCGTCTTGTGCGCCCTTTCTGCTGAGGCCGATTTCCTCGACCAGAGCCGCTTCGTTCTCGAACATCCCGACAATCGCCGCTCTGACAATCTGCCCGATTTGATGCACCTGCCCGGGCGTCGCAGGTTCTTCAGGCGTGATCGATGTTTCCATCGTCATCACCCTCCTCTTTGAAGCCGCCAACTCACTCCGTTGGCAAAGAGACCCGTTCTCCAACGAGACGAGTATTCAAAAGACTAGTTTTAAATCTGCTGAATACTCGCCTCGTGCAATAAATTCTTATTTTAGATTTCAATGAACATTATTTTATACTTATTTTATATCACTTATTCTCATCACTGTCAATCACACCGCCACCCAGCAATTCTACTCCTTTATAAAACACCGCTGACTGACCTGAGGTTATAGCTTTTTGTGGTTTAACAAATACCACTCTTGCTTTATTATTGTTCAGTTTAAATATTCTAGCCTTAGCAAAATCGCTCTTATATCTTATTTTAATTTCTGCGTTGATCGGCAATCTTTGAGGAGTTATCCAATTAACGCCGGTGGCTATTAGCTCTTTTTTATATAAATCTTTTTGGTTTTTAGAAACAATTAAAATATTCCTCTTAAAATCTTTACCGACTACATAATATGGGCCTTGCGGAATTTCTAGTCCCCTTCTCTGCCCTATAGTATAAAACCATAAACCATTATGCTTACCTAAAATTTTACCTTCTTTATTTATAATTTTACCCGGCTTTTGTTTTAAATATTTATTTAAAAAATTATTTGTTGTGTCGGCTACAAAACAAACCTCCTGTGATTCCGGAGTTTCTGCCGTTGGTAATTTAAATTTTTTAGCTAATTTTCTAACTTCGAGCTTCGTATAACCTCCAACTGGGAACATAACACGGCTCAGCTGTTTTTGATTTAACTGCCATAAAAAATACGACTGGTCCTTTTCTTTGTCGTTCCCTTTTATCAAGCGAGGCAATAAACTTTCGCGCGAGCCAATAAACTTTTTCGAGGCGACGGGTCCCCCTGCAAGAGAGGGCTGAGCCGCAGAAAAAGTTTGATTGGCGAACAGAACACGAGCATAGTGGCCGGTGGCAACAAAATCGGCGCCAAGCGATAGTGCTTTTTTTATTAAAAGTCCAAATTTTATTTCTTTATTACAAACAACACATGGATTTGGCGTATTCCCATTTTTGTATTCTTTTAAAAAATAATCAACAACTTTTTTCTTAAATTCTTTTTCTACGTTTATGACATAAAAAGGCATGCCAATTGCTTTTGCAACCAATCTAGCCAATTTTTCAGACTCAACAGAACAACAACGATTGCCAGACGACTGTCCGTCTTTCCAGAATTTCATCATTATTCCAACAACATCAAAGCCAGCTCTTTTTAGAAGAGCTGCTGCTACAGAGCTGTCTACCCCGCCAGACATTGCCACCACAACTTTTATTTTTTTGCCTACTTTTCCCACTTTTTATATCTTTTTTCGATTATTTCTTTAGACTTTTGGATAACATCGTGTTTCTTTTTCAAACTGTCAGGAATATCTTTTTTAGATTTTAAGTAATAATCATAAATGGCCTCTATCAACGCATCAACCGCCAAAACCGAGCAGTGATATTTTATTTTTGGTAGTCCCCCCAATGACTCTATGACATTATCTTTTGTAACTTTTAAAGCTTCTATTATTGTTTTTCCTTTTACTAGATCTGTAATAATAGAACTTGTTGAAATAGCAGCAACACAACCAAAAGTTTCAAACTTTATGTCTTTGATAACTTCGCTTTTACCAATTTTAATATAAAGCCACATGACGTCGCCACAAACAACGTTTCCAACCTTTCCTATGCCATCGGCGTTTTTCATTCTTCCGTAGTTATGAGGATTTTTAAAAGTCTCCATAACTTTTGGCGTATATAGGCCCGAACAAGCTCTAATTATTTTTTTTGCCATGATTTTATTTATAAGGAGACATCTGCCTAATGTTTTTTACAATTCTCGGCAAAACTTTAATTAATTGATCAACTTCTTTTTCGGTGGTAAATCTTCCCAAAGAAACCCTCAAAGATCCGTGGGCTTCTTGTGGCTTTAATCCAAGCGCCAATAAAACTTCGCTTGGCTCTAATTTAAACGAAGAGCATGCCGAACCACTAGAACAAGCAATTCCTTCTAAGTCTAAACTCATTACCAAAGATTCGCCCTCAACAAAATCAAACCAAAAATTTGCATTGTTGGCTAATCGATTTTTTGGGTGACCATTTAAATGCGACTTTTTAATTTTTAAAACTTCTTTAATTAATTTATCTCTTAATTTAGAAAGTCTGGCTGTTTCTGACTTCATTTCTTTATTACAAATTTCAGCCGCCTTAGCAAAACCAACAATTGCCGGGACATTCACGGTTGAACCTCTTAGCCCGTTTTCTTGCCCGCCACCATGCAACAATGGCACCAGGCCAATGCCCTCTCTTACATATAAAAAACCAGCGCCCTTGGGGCCATATATTTTATGAGAGCTTGCAGTTAACAAATCTATATTCATTTTTTTTACATCAATCGGAATTTTTCCAAATGACTGCGACGCATCTGTATGAAAATACACTCCTCTTTGTTTACAAATTTTTCCAATTTCCGATATATTTTGTATTGTGCCAATTTCGTTTGAGGCATGAATTATAGAAACCAAAATTGTGTCTGGTCTAATTTCTCTCTCAACATCTTTTGGATTTACCAAGCCATATTTATCTACTGGAACTTTTGTTATTTTACACCCCCTCGAAAGCCACTTGGTTGCCTCAACAACACACGGATGTTCTATAGAAGAAATTATCATGTGCCTAGCGTGTTTTCCCTTTGGCATGTTAAATGCTATGCCTTTTATGGCTAAATTGTTGCTTTCTGTGGCCGAAGAAGTAAAAATTATTTCATTTGATTTTGCGTTAATTATTTTAGCTAAGATTTGCCTTGACTGGTCAAGTGCAAACTTCGCTTCTTGGCCAAAAGAGTGCAAAGACATTGTATTGCCAAACTTTTCAGAAACAAAAGGCGCCATGGCTTTTACCACCCTCTTGTCAACCGGAGTTGTTGCTGCATAATCTAAATAAATTCTCTTGGCCATAATTTAAAATTCTAGAAACAACTTAAATATCTCTCTCCCCTGTCTGGCAAAATTGTAACAATGTTTTTAAACTTTTTACCAAGCTCTAATGCCGCTAAAACATTTGCGCCAGAACTTATTCCAACTAAAATTCCGCATTCTTTTGTTAGCCTTTGACTCATTAATATTGCGTCTTCACTTTTTATTTTTATAACTCCGTCAATCATTTTCATGTTGTCCTTAAGTATTTTAGGAATAAACCCCTCGCCTATTCCTTGAATTTTATGGTGCCCTGGCTCACCCCCAGATAATACCGCGCACTCAGCCGGCTCAACCACAAATATTTTCACTTCTGGGTTTGCCATTTTAAGCGCCTCGGCTGTACCGATTAATGTTCCACCCGTGCCGGCTCCAGCTACAAAAGCATCTATTTTACCGTTAAATTGTGATACAATTTCTTTTCCAGTGCCTTCGCGATGGGCTTCTATGTTGTCTGGATTATCAAATTGTTTTGGCAACCAAGCATCTTTGTTTTCTGCCACCAATTCCTCATATTTTTTTACCGCGCCAAACATATCGTCTTTTGCCGGAGTTAAAACAACCTCGGCACCAAAAAATTTCATCATTTTCACTCTTTCAATGCTTGCTGATTCTGGCATAACCGCAGTAAACTTATAACCCCTGACGGCAGACATCATTGCAAAAGCTATCCCGGTATTTCCACTCGTTACTTCAATTATCTTGCTACCCGGCTTTAGTTCGCCCCTCTCTTCTGCCTTTTTTACAATATACCAAGCCATTCTGTCCTTAATGCTTCCTGTTGGGTTAGTTGTTTCTAATTTTGCCCAAATTGAAGTCTCGGGGCATTCTTTAGTTATTTCTTTTGGTATTTTCAAAAGTGGAGTCTCTCCCACTAAATCTAAAATATTATTAATAACTTTTGGCATGGTTATATTAATTTATTTTTTTAATTATTTTATTAAATCGGCTAATGTTATTGAACTTAATGTTTTGTTTATTGCCTTATCGATTTTGCTCCAAACATTTTTAGCAAGACATTTTTTTGATCTTATACATTGGCTACAATCTACCGTGTTTATGTCTTCGAGCAATTTAATAATGTCTACTACGGCTATTTTAGCTGGAATTTTAGCTAAAGAATAACCACCATTAGCCCCATGGCGCGAAACAACTAACTTCCCTTTTTCTAAGCTAGAGAAAATCTTACTCAAAAATTCGAAAGGCACGCCCTCAATGTTTGAGATTTGTCTAATAGAAATTGCCCTGCTGGCTTTGCCAGTTGGACCAGGGTTTTTAGCTAGATGAACCATTGCGGTTAGCCCATATTCAGCCTTTTTTGAAATCTTCATATTTTTTAAATCTACATTAGTACCCCGCATAACCGACTAATTTAATCGGTTATATTTAGCTTATCAAATGGAAAGAATTGTGTCAATATGCGTACAAAAAAAAATCCAACTCGCGTTGGACTAGAGCCTATTTGATTTCGGCCCTTTCTTGGTCGGGATTCTTCTCGTCAAACTTTGTCGAACGGGGCTCGAAGATGACAGCGCAGCTGAGCACCACTGTCCGGTGCTCAATGTTGGGGTCGATGGCTATCACCGTCCCCGCTTCTGCGACATAGTCTTTCTTGTCGCCAGTCTTCTGGTTCCAGAAGGTGAACCGAACCTTCCCGAAGGCGACAAACAGCCATTCGGGGTTCTTCGACGGATCAGCTCCCCGGTGGACGTGGCACGACTTGGCCCCCTTCTTCCTCCGACAAACCACGGTCTGCACGGCCGCGCTTTGATGGGTCCAAAACACCATGTTTCCCCGCGCGCGTCGTTGGGGTCAGACACCGGAATCTTTCCAATGCGCACGCCAGGCATGAACTCTTTCATACCAGCCTCCTTGTAAAGGGACCACACATTACATGAACATTACACTACATAAAAAAAACGGTCTTGTCAACCGCCCTTAATTTAATTTGTTATTCTAAATTTTTTTCGCGTCCCGCAATTCTCTTATTGAAAGCCCCATAAAAATAGCCAACAGCAAGGTCGTGTTTAACGGGGCCAACCAAAATGGAAAGTCGCTTCCAAAAGCCTCTAAAACCATAATACCACCTAAAAATCCTATAGAATACATTGCACCATTTTTTAAATAAGCGAATTTAGATATCAACCCAATGCCCTTAATAGTGAATTCTCTAACCACTAACGCGCCCAAACCATTTCCTAAAAATATTAAAGGAATAGACATAGTAAAGGCAAACGCTCCAATAACCCCGTCAATTGAAAATGTGGCATCTAACACTTCTAAATATAATATTTTGCTCCACGATGACATATTGCCAGACAATAACTGCTTTTCTTTTTCCTCTGCATTCTTTTTAAAACCATCGGTAATGAAAAACGCAGTTGACCCTATAACTGCCGACAAAGCCAGAATTGGGTCATGTTTTATAGAAAAATATACTACTGCTGTAATAAACAAAGAAGAAACGGCATAAAACCAAACAGACTGCCTGTGAATAAATTTTTCAACTAAAAATGCGTACTTTTTCTCTTCTAAAAAAATCCACCCTAAAAATACAAAAAACAAATAAACGCCTCCAGCTAAAAGCAAAAGCGCCTGGGACTTTTCGACATAGGCGCCAATTTCTATTGTGGGGTGAAAAACAAATTTTAAAACCTCTCCCAGAGATAGCGCCGGATTAGCCAACCAAACAATTAAAAATGGCAACAACCCCCTAACCGCAAATACTGCTATCAAAAGACCCCAAAACAAGAAAAACTTTTTAAATTTTTCTGGCAGAGTCTTTAAAACTCCAGCGTTAATAATTGCGTTATCAATGCTAGAAATAACCTCAAAAAGGCACAAACCGAATATTACAACTAAAATTTCTAATATTGCCATATCAACTCTGAATCACCCTTATATTATGCTTTTCTATTTTATCGCCTTCTAAAAACGTAAAATCTGCTTCTAATTTTTCACCTTTTAAAATATGTGGCAACCAAAATTTATCATCAGCCCACATTTTGTCATATGGTATCTCGCTAAAAGAAAACCAATTGGGCATCATTTCTTCTGATTCTTTTGGTTCGCCAATCCAATCTTTTGCTAAAAACAAATGCACGTCTTGGTTCCACTCTGGCTTATGCGGAAAATAAAAATGGAACAATCCAACCTTCTCAGGATTTTTTATTTCTACCCCTATTTCTTCTTTTGTTTCTCTAACTGCGGTGTCGAGAATATGTTTATCTCCTTTGCCTAAATCAAACTTCCCGCCAGGCCCATTCCACCTGCCTACACCAAAACCGCGCTTTTTCATAGCCAAGAGAACTTCGTCATTTTTGACCAATAAACAGAGAGTCGATTGTATCATGTTCAACTAAATAACAGCCTTGGTTTTTCTCTTCGAGAAATAGAATATATATATTATTTCTAGAATTCCTAGTGTATTCAAAACTAAAAGCGCAATAAACCAATTTCTGCTATCATTTTTAGACGCCTTCCACAAGGCAAACCCCTTCCAGATAAGTGCCCAGATAGATAATATAGAAAGAATTGCCGCAATTTTGGGGTCATTTAAAAATGCTACTATTTGTGCTTCTGTTATTTGAGAAAAATCCATTTTTATATGTTCTTTATAATTTCGTAGCCGGCGACGCCGAAGGCTACGGAAACATTTAAAGACTCTTTTTTGCCTCTCATCGGCAAAAATATTATTTTATTAACCTTTTTTAATATTTTTTTAGAAATTCCTTTTACCTCGTTGCCCAACATTAATGCTAGGGGAAACTTTGGCATTAATTTTGTATAAACAATTGCCTTTTTGTCTTGTTCTAAAGCAACAATTTGCACGCCCTGACTTTTTAGTTTGTCTACTAATCGCCCCACTTGCCTATAATACTCAAATGGAATTCTTTCTTCGGCCCCCAATGCAGTTTTAGAAATTTTGTGATGTGGTGGTTTTCCAGAAATACCACAAAGGTAAATTTTGCTAACCCCCAACGCGTCTGACGTTCTAAATATTGACCCTATGTTTTCTAAGCTCCTAATGCTATCGCAAATTACATAAAAATCTTTTTCTGCAGCCATTTTATAAGAGTCTAAACTTGTTTATTACCAAGCCAAAATTATATCCTAAAAACTCAGCTGCCTTTCTGCAAAAAACCATTCTATCTGTAAAAATTTCGAAATATTCCATTACTGGGCAAAAGTTGGTGTCTATTTTCAACACAAGCGTAATTCTCTTTTTTTCTTTATCAACCCTTATTTTGCTTTCGTTTGTTGCATAGTTAACTCTATCATGTATGTCTTTTTTTATATTTTCCATGCTAGTGTCAACAACTCGAGACCTGTCTACATCTGATTTATCGGCCAAAACCAAGATAGCTGAAATTTTGTGGGTAAAATTCATTTCGTCTTTATCGTGGTTTGCAATTGCCTGCATAATTATAGACATTTCCTCTGGCAAAAACTTCCCTTGAAATATTTGATGAAACAGCAAAGATGCAAAGTAATGGTGGTAAGTCCTTGTCAAAAAATTCCCCATATCATGGCAAAATCCGGCTATGGCGCCTAGCTCTGCTTCTCTTGGAGACAATCCTATGGCTTTTGCTATAGACAAGCATCTATCAGAAACCAAATTTGTATGCCTTGGTCCATGATTTGTGTAAGACAAAGCCCTCAGGGATTCATCGGTCTGCTGTATAAAGTTTAAGACTTGCGGATCATTTTTTATGTCGCTTAGTGTTGTCATATTTAAGTTATATTTTAATTAGCTTATTTTATTACTTTAATCGCCAAAACACAAGCAAAAAACAGGGTCTTGCCCTGCTTTTCGCTTAAAACTATTATTTGTTAAATCTGTCCTCGACTTCCTGCCAATTAATTATGTTCCACCAATTTTCTATAAATTTTGCTCTATCGTTTTTGTAATCTAAATAGTAAGCGTGCTCCCAAACATCTAACACTAAAAGCAACTCTGCCCCAGGATACACATTTACATTGTGTTTTTCTATCTGCATTATTGCCATATTTTTTGTTAAAACTGCCCAGCCAGAGCCCTCAACCGTTTTAGCTGTTTCTGAAAATTCTATTTTAAACCTATCAAAACTGCCGAACTCTTTTTCTATTGCCAGCAAAACTTTACCAAATGGCTTGGAAAAACCTTTGGAGACAGGCGCCATATTATTCCAAAAAGCCTCGTGCAACACGTGTCCTCCAACGTTAAACGATAATGCTTTCAAAGTAGACTTATAATCTAGATCAGAATTTTTTGCTCTTGCTTCTTGTAGTTTATCTATTAAAGTGTTTGCTGCATTAACATAAGCTGCATGATGTTTATTATGATGCAAAGTTAAAGCTTCCGCCGAGATATATGGCTCTAAATCTTTATATTCGTATGGTAAACCTGGTAAGCTATAATGTTCCATAAATAATAGCGAGATAATAAACTTTTTGCAGTCTAAGGTCCACTTGTCCCGAAGGACAAAGGGGGTTATCAGCAGACGGAAAAAAGTTTATTACCGAGCGATTTTAGCATCCACAGTCTCCTGGGGCCACCTTAAACTCTTCTCTCTCGCCATATTCTTGTCTCTTACCCTTGTGCCACTGTTGAACTGGCCTTATGTAGCCAACTACCCTAGAATAAACCTCGCATGGCTGAAAATTGGTTAAGGCTTTACTTTTAGCAAAACAGTCTGCGCACTTAAAAATGTTTATTTTGCTACCGGCGTTATCGTAGCTTAGATATACTCCGTTGTCTATTAATTCCCCGTTAACTTTGATTTCTTGGCCACAGTCGTGGCAAACTTTGTCTATTTCTGTTTCCATGTTATTTACAATTTTTACAAATTCCGTAAAAGTTTATTTTATAGTTTTTAATTTCTCCGACCTTTGTTTTTTTCCTTTTCAAAATTCCACATTTAGAGCACTCATCTATAACATCAAATACATTTCCGCATGTTTCACATATAAAGTGTGCGTGATCTGAAATGTCGGCGTCAAAGTGCACATTATCTTTTGTATCAATTGCCAAAATCTCTCCTTTATCTTTAAAATTATTTAATACCCTGTAAACAGTGCCCTGGCTTATGTTTGGTAGTTTCTTTTTTACTTCTTCATAAACTACTTCTGCTGACGGGTGGGTTTTAACACTTTTTAAATAACCAAAAATAAAACTTTTCTGCGTCGTCATTCTTTCCCTGGCCGGGTAGGCTTTTTTTTGCGATATTTTCATTTTTTTAATTCTTCTTATCAATAACTATTCCTTATTACATTTTATTACTAATAAAAAGACGCGTCAATAGACGCGCCTGTGGATAATTATTTTTAGATCTCGCCTTTTTTTATTTTGTTTCTTATCTCCTCTACAAATGTATTAAAATACCATAGGTTGTGGAATGTTAAAAGCTTCATGCCGGTTATTTCCCCTGCTTTTATTAAATGACTTATATAGTCTTTTTTGTAGGTTAAACAAACGTTGCATATACAATTTTTGTCTAACGGTTCGTTCTTTCTAAAAAACTTTGATTGTTTTAGGTTTAACTTCCCTTCAGATGTAAATGCAATGCCTCGTCGTGCATAATGAGTTGGAACCGTACAATCAAAGGTGTCCACTCCCGCTTTTATTATTGCCTCCATGTCCTCTAAATAGCCAACTCCTAAAAGGTGCCTTGGTTTTTTTTCTGGCAATTCGTCCACCACCCAGCTAACCATCTTGCTCATTGTTTTTTTGTCGTTTCCGAACTCTCCGCCAATTCCAAAACCATCAAACTCTAACCCGCCTATAAATTTTGCGCTTTCTAACCTTAACTCTTTAAACCGTGACCCCTGCACAATTCCAAACAAAGCCTGATCAGTTTTTTTTGAATCTAAGCAAATTTTAGCCCATTTATGAGTTTTTTCTAGAGATTTTTTTACATAGTTAATATCTGCCAGTGGGGCCGTGCATTCATCAAAAGCAAAAATTATATCTGCCCCCAAGCTTTCTTGTATTTTAATTGATTCTTTTGGGCCAATAAATAATTGATCTCCATTTATTGGCGAACGAAAAACAACTCCATCTTGGCCTATTTTCATTTTTTGTGGCTGTGCGTTTTCTTTTATGGCCTCCCCTCTTTCAGAGTTTTCTTTTAAAATTTTACTTCCTAAACCGAAATCAGTTCCGAATCCTAAAGAGAACACTTGGTAACCGCCAGAGTCCGTCATCAAGGGTTTTTTCCAATTCATAAACTCATGAAGCTGACCCGCCCTTTTAACAATGTCTTCTCCGGGTTTTAAGTGTAAATGAAAAGTGTTTGCTATAAGAATTTGCGATTTGGTTGCTTCTACCTCTTTGCTTTCTAGAGTTTTTACAACTGCCTGGGTTGCAACTGGAACCAAGCAAGGCGTTTCAACAACGCCGTGCTCAGTTTCTAGAAATCCTAGCCTTGCTCTACTTTTCGCTGATTTTTTTAATATCTTAAAATTAATACTCATATACTAACTAAGGTTGAAAAATATCTCCCGTTCTTCCATTGATAGACATCTCAACCGAAGTAATTGTTGAAAATTGCTTCAAAGTTTCTGTAATTTGGGCTACCCTGGCAGCCATACTGCAAGAACCACCTCCCGATTCAGTTACGGAATTAAAATCAACTCTGGCCTCTCCGTTGACGATTGAAATGCTATTTAGTTTGCTCCCAACAGGAATGCTTGTAGAATATCCTTGTTTTTTCTCTTCATCAGTGGGCCCTTTTAAAAGCTCCGTTATCGCGGCGCTCGCAATTGCTTTAGTTTCTGGGACAATCCTTTTTACCGAAACCACATAGTCACATGTTGAGTCAGCGGCATTGTTGCTAAAATAAACCTTAAAGCTTGAATTTCTTTCAGGCGAAATAACTATGGGCAACAAAAACGTTCTATCTCTTGTAGGATCTCCACTTGGATTTTCGTTATGAAATACAAGTGTGCCCTCTGGAATGTATCCTAATCTTTCTGAAAAATCAAAAACGATTTTAAATTCTGTAGGAAATTTCATCCAATCGGTTGTTGCGGTTAAAACTGCACTAGAAACCTGAATGCCATCCTTACCAATTAAGTTTACTGTTCCAACCTGACCCTCAAATCCTACCCAACTATCTTTGCCATCGATATACCCAGAAATTTCTACTGGAAAAGAAACTTTATCGTTAGCCTTAATCGATGTTACGTGTATGCCCTCAGCTTGCGCTTGGGGAACCGGCTGTTTAGCCGGCATAAATATTAAAATGCCGAGCAACGCGACAAATATTGCTCCCAGCACACCTAAAAGCCAAATTGGTTTTTGCATATTATTATAAATTAATTGTACTTTATCTCAATCATACACTTTAGTCTGAAAAGATGAAACCCTTGACACGACTCGATAAACAGAGTATAATAAGGTTACTAATAAGTCAAGTACTCTAACGAGTAAGGCGACCTATTAGAATTAAAAGGTCGTTATATTCGTCAAAAATATACAAAAATGTTCGACAGAAATGATAACAGCAGAGGGTTTACCCCAAGGCCAAAAGTTCAAGGAAACTGGAAATGCTCCGAGTGCGGAGTAGAAATCACAGAGCTTCCTTTTGAACCAGCCCCAGATAGACCAATCTACTGCAAAGAGTGCTGGTCTAAAAAGAGACCTCCACGATTCAGCAGATAATTGAATCGAAAACAATCCCCGGACCCATAGGGTACCCGGGGTTGTTTTTTTTGTTTTATTATTTTTTGGTGTTATACTAAATTATAATTTAAAAAATAATAAAAAAAATAAAATGGCTAATGGTAATGGTTCAGAAAAAAATATAATTAACGCGGTTCCAGTTTTAGAAAACCCAAAAAAATTCCTGTTTGTCTCGCTCGAAAGTTTGAGTGGAGACTTAGCGTGGGAATTAGTTAAAGAAGGCCACCTCGTCAAGGCATATATAAAGGCTAAAAGCGACGCAGATGTTTACAATGGCTTTATAGAAAAGGTTGACGACTGGGAAGCTCAGAAAGACTGGGCCGATGTTATTATCTTTGATGATGTCGAATTTGGCGAAATTGCTGATAAGCTCCGCAAAAACGGAAAGTTAGTAATAGGGGGAAGCGCCTATGCTGACAAGCTGGAAATAGACCGCGAGTTTGGGCAAATGGAAATGAAAAAATATGACATTAACATTTTACCGCAGTGGCAATTTTCTAATTATGACGAGGCAATAGAATTTATTAAAAACAACCCCGACAGATATGTTTTTAAGCCCAGCGGGAACGTGCCATCTGGAGGCAAGGGATTATCGTTTCTTGGCGAAGAAGACGATGGAAAAGATATTTCGGTTTTGCTAGAACAAAATAAAAATGTTTGGCAAAAAAAGGCTCCCGTTTTTCAATTACAAAAATATGTTTCTGGGGTTGAGGTTGCTTGCGGTGCATTTTTTAACGGCAAAGAGTTTGTTATGCCAGTTAACATTAATTTTGAGCACAAGAGAATTTTTCCTGGAGATATTGGACCCTTTACCGGAGAAATGGGCACTTTAATGTTTTGGTCAAAGCCCAACACATTATTCAAAATGACCCTAGAAAAAATGAAACCAGCCTTAGCCGAATCTGGATATATCGGTTATGTTGATATAAATTGTATTGTTAATGGCAAGGGAGTTTATCCTCTAGAATTTACTTGTAGGTTTGGCTACCCCACCATACAAATTCAGTCTGAGGGCATATTAACGCCAGTTGGAGAATGGCTGTATAAATTGGCCAGCGGTGAAAATTTTGAAATAAAAACAAAGAAGGGGTTTCAAATTGGCGTTAGAATCATGATTCCAACACACCTGACTAGCAACGACAAAGAAATGGTAGAAAGATACCGAGACCTCCCAATACTTTTTAAAAAAGCAGGAAACTTAGAAGGAATACACATTGAAGACGTAAAATTAGATGAGGGTGTTTGGAGGGTTGCCGGAGAATCTGGTTGCCTCATTGTTGTAACTGGATCTGGAAGCACGGTTACAGAGGCTCAAAACCAGGTTTATTCTCGCATTAAAAACATTATGATCCAGAATATGTTTTACCGTACTGACATAGGTCAAAAATGGCCAAGCGACAGCGACAGATTACAAACCTGGGGATATTTATACTAAGCATCAACAAAAAGCTCCGGCGCCGATTACGGCGCCGGAGCTTTTTTTATATTAGTAATTTATCTTTAAGCTATCGCCCACCTTAAGCCCAATTTTGTCGACTACCCCTGCATTAACCTCTAAAACATATTTTGCTTTAGAATTAGGAAAAACTGATTTGCATATTAAACTTTTACATGGCTGAGTATTTTGACTTATAAAAACCACCCGACTGCCATTATCAACCCAAATAATATCTAAAGGAATCAAAGTGTTTTTCATCCAAAACGGGTAAATCCCCTCTTTCTCAAAAATAAAAAGCATGCCCGCATCTTTATCTAACTCTTTTCTATACATTAATCCCTTTTCTATTTGATAAACAGTTTTTGCTAATTCAACCTTAAAACAAGTTTCGCCAACACAAACTGAACCTGTTGAATATTGCTCAGAGCTTGGCGAAAACACAACCTCGGCGAAATAGACAAACAAATAAACCAAAACTATAACTATAATTATTAGCAATAATATTTCTAAAAACATTTTCATTTTCCGTTTTTAAGCTTTAATCTTTTTTGCACCGCGTCACTAGTTAATTCTCTAATTGCGTCATTTGCTATCCACTTAGCAACCTTATTACTAATTTTTTGAATTTTCTTAGCTAGTTTTACCGCCTTAGCATTTAAGCTAACATTTCTTTTGCCTATCCCTCGAAGTGCCCAGTTAACTGCCTTTCTAACAAAATTTCTTTCGTCAACCGCGGCTTTTTTAATTAAAGGAAAAAATTCCACAAAATCTTTGTCTTTCATTTCTTTGTCGTGCGAAGCCAATGCAGCCATTAAAGCAAAAGCCGTTCTTTTTACAAACTCCTCTTTGCTGTTAGCAAATTCTAAAATTTTGGCTTTTGCTATTTTTGACTTATCAAACAAGTTCATACAAACTTGGTCGCAAACATCCCACGAATCAAATTCACTCACCCATTTTTTGATTTGCTCTGCAGTTAGCTTTTCTGCGTCGGCTACCATGCCAGCTAAAATTCTCGCTTCATGAATTTTTGAGTCCCACAATTTTAATGCCAATTCGTGATCTTTTTTTATTATCTTCGCGATTTTTCTTAAATCTGGAATAGCAACTCCAAAGACCTTTGCTTTTGGCCTTATACCAAATCTAGCCATGCCCTCAACATTGCGCGGACTTTTAAGCGACTCTAATCTTTCAATTATTTCTTCGTATTTCATCTTTTTTCTACAATAATTTATTGCCGAGGATAGCGAAGGTAATGAAAATCACAATTTACATTACCGAGCGCCGCAGGCAATACATGGCCAGCACCATTTATTGTATCAAAAAATCGCTCGATGCGATAGCAAACGGCGATTTTAAGTAACACTCACTAAGCCTTCTTCCTCTTATTAAGTCGTGTTCTGTTTCTCTTTTTGATTCTTCGATTTTTTCTTTTTCTATCTGGCCAACTTGGCATGTTTTTAAAAATTTAATAATAATTCTGCTGCGGGACTTGGATTCGAACCAAGATACTAGCCTTCAAAGGGCCATGTCCTACCATTAGACGATCCCGCAATAACCTGATACTACACTTCTAGGTGCTTTTTTACCACTACCACCGCCGAAATCGCCCCCACCCCCATTCCAAAACCTAACTGTATTAATACCAAAATCCACAGATTAGTCAAGAAGTAATCGAACAAATTGAACCCTGGCAAAACAACCCCTACTTTAGAAGATAGAAAATATGTAGCCAAGGCTGAAATAAAAATGCAAATTAAAAAGGCAACAAACCCATAAATTATGCCCTGTATTACAAATGGCCCGCGAATAAACCAGTCAGAGGCGCCAACTATTTTCATTGTGCCTATTTCCTCTTTTGAATTTTCTATTACAAGCTTTATTGTGTTAAACACAACCATTACGGCAATCAAAACCAGCAACACGCCCAAAATAATTCCGAATATGTTTATATTTGAGGTGATAGAATAAACCTTTTCAATTGTTGCTCTTTTTTGTGAAAAATCTACCTTGTCAATCAACTTGCTAAAGTCTGAAGTTTGTAAAATATTTGAAACCGAAGCGTACTGCGATGGATCGCCAGTTGTTGTAATGTTTAAAGATGGCAAAAATGGATTTTCTCCCACTGCCAACAGGGCTTTAGCTAAGGTTGGGTTGTCTTTGTGCCTCTCGTTAAAAAATGCCAACGCTTGGTCTTTAGAAACATATTCAACATTTTTTATGCTTGGAGATGTTTTTATTATTTCTTCTTTTACGTTCAAAATATCTTTTTCTAGGGTGTCATCTTTAAAGTAGGCTGTAATATCAATTTTATCTTGTATTTGTGAGGTTAAATAACCTGCCATCCCCTGAAAAAAGAAAAGGCCAGTTATTAACAAAATGGTTATAGTTAAAACAAAAATTGCAGCAATCGATATTCCTTTATTTCGGCTAAAGTCGTTTGCCGCAAATGTTAAAATTCTTTTAAAGCTTGTTAACATGTTTTTTAAATTAAATGATAAACCTACCCTCGGCCTCATCTCTTACTATTTTTCCATCTTCTATAGTAATAACTCTTTTGCCTAATTTGTTTATTATTTCTCGATCGTGTGTTGATAAAATAACTGTTTTTCCTGCTTGATTCATTTTTTGCAAAAGCGAAACCACTTCATAGCTATTATATGGGTCTAGATTTCCTGTTGGTTCGTCGGCAATAATAATGTCTGGGTGGTTTACAAGGGCTCTAGCAATTGCCAACCGTTGTTGCTCGCCCCCAGATAACTGGTCTGGGAAATTATCAACCTTATCTCTGAGACCTATCACATCTAAAACTTTTGGAACTTCTCTTATTATCTCTTCATTATTTTTTCCTTCAACCTGCATAATATAGGCCACATTTTCATATACGGTTTTTTTGGGCAATAATTTGTAGTCTTGATATATGCCACCTATTTTTCTTCTTATTTCTTGAAGCTTAACGGGGTCAGCGTCGTGCAAATTTATATCATTAAAATAAACATCTCCGTATGTTGGAGCTTCTAAACCTAAAATTAAATGCACCAAAGTTGTTTTTCCGGCTCCTGACTTTCCTACAATAGAAACAAACTCCCCCTCTTTTATTTCGAGAGAAACATCTTTCAAAACAACCGTAGGATTTCCCCTCGGCCCCGGATAAATTTTTGTTACGTTATGAAACCTTATCATTGAATTTTAATTCAGCTTCAATAAATTTATCTAATTTTCCATTTAAAACTCCTTCTGTATCAGATGTCTCATATTGGGTTCTTAAATCTTTTACCATTTTATACGGGTGCAAAACATATGACCGTATTTGGTTGCCCCATGAGGCTGATATCAAATCTCCCTTTATTTCTTTTATCTTCTTTGCATGCATCTCTTCTTGCAACTGATAAAGTTTAGCATACAAAATTTTCATTGCGGTCTCTTTATTTTTTCCTTGAAGTCTTTCTGTTTGCGAGGCTACCGTAATGCCACTTGGAATGTGTGTTACTCTCACCGCCGACTCTGTCTTGTTAACATATTGCCCACCGGGGCCAGAAGCCTTAAACGCCTCTATTTTTAAATCGCTAGGTTTTATTTCTATCTCGACATCTTTTTCGTTTATCTCTGGTAAGATGTTTACTAAAGCAAAAGATGTCTGACGGAGCTTCTGCGCGTTAAACGGGGAAATTCTTACCAATCTATGCACCCCAGCCTCTTTTCTCAAAAACCCATATGCATAATTTCCAGCTATTTCTAATGTAACTGACTTTGTTCCAATTCTTCCTTCTGGCCCGCCTGCTTGCCCAAATGCCTGATGCAAAACTATAGCCTTAAATCCTTTTGAGGCGCAATACTTTTCGTACATTCTTAAAAGTATTGTTGCCCAGTCTTGCGCGTCTTGCCCGCCAGCTCCTGAAAATATTTCTAAAATTGCGTTATTTTTATCGTATTTGCCAGACAAAAAAGTCTTAAATTCTTGTTTTTCTATCTTCTCTTCTAAATCTTGCCTTGTCTTTTCGTCTTTTAAAATTTTAAAGTCTTCTAGCTCTTTTTCAATTATTTCTAAGCCTTCTATTTCTTCTTTTATCTCTGAAATTTCCTGCTGAACCTTACCTGCATTTTCGGTGTCATCCCAGAAATTAGGCTTTAAAGATTCTTGTTCTAGCTTTTTAAGCTTCTTCTCCTTTTTCTCTATGTCAAAGACAGTCCACCAAATGACGGACTCTTTCTTCCAAATTTTCGATTATTATATTCTCAGCCATTTAATGGATTTAAACTTCTTTTATTCTACTAAATTTTTGAAATAAAAAAAAGAGCGGGTGGCACAAGTTGTCTCAAAGAGACTTCTCGTGCTACCCGCATGCGCGTGCTGCCTACTTGGGCGCCTTCATCTGCGCCTTGACCTGGCCAATAATTTTGGCAAGGTCCAGCCCCGACCCAGGACACTGCTCGTGGTGCCGTTGGATGGTCTTCTCCGACGGCTGGATTTTATACTTCTGGCACATCTCGGCCAAAAGCACAATGAGCGCGTCTTGCTGGGCCACCGTGAACTTATCGGTGGCCACAAGGCATATTCCGACAGAGTTGGAATTTCTGCCTTTTGCGTGGGCGCCTTGTTTTCCAAGGGCCCGGCCCTTTTGGATTTCTCCGTCAGGGCCACCGCTGCCATTGGTCACCACGAAGTGATAACCAATATCGTCCCACCCGCGGGACTTGTGGTAGCTCCGAAACGATTCGGCGCTACCGTTGTCGGTGGCACTGTGGTGGACGACGATAACGGACGTTGAGGCTCTATCCTCCATCTCGGCTATGATGACCGGATTGAAGCAGAAAAGAGCAACCGACACTACGAACAGGATGTTCGCCTTCATCTGTCTCTCCTTATTCTAAGACTTCTACCGTCAACTGTTGCCGCCCAAACTTGACGGCATCGTTATGCCGAGAAAATCGAACGTCGATGTGAACGATGCCATTCTTGGCATCTTTCCTGAGCGCCTTTCCAGTGTCATCAACGACACGAGCACCAACGCCAGGAATTAATAGCCTCGTCCCGTACGGAAAGTGCCTTATGTCGGCTGCGACACCAGGCCTTCTCGCGTCATTACCCGTGGAAGTGATTCCACGAGCCTTCCATCCGCAGCACTTGCTGCAGGGACAGTAGGCTGTAGCCAACACTTTCACACTGCGCTGGGTCGAATCAGCCGCCCTGGCTTTTCCAACCGCCGAAAATAAAAGAACACACACAAACGTTAACGTCATTGCAAACTTCATTCTATTCTCCTTTATTGGGGAAACAAATGGTCACAATTCATTACGTGTGCATATATTAATTATATCACATTATATGGCACTTTGTCAATAGCTAGCCAACGAAAAAACGGCTACCCTAGCCGTCTTTTTTTGAGCCGATGGTCGGATTTGAACCGACGACCCACGCTTTACGAAAGCGTTGCTCTACCAACTGAGCTACATCGGCATATTTGAGCGGGTAACGGGAATCGAACCCGTGTCTAAACCTTGGGAAGGTCTCGTTCTACCATTGAACCATACCCGCATACAAACAATATTAACTTAAAACTTACTTTTTATCCAGTTCACCGCATCACCCACCCAACTGAACCATTTATTTGCGTTCCAAAAATTTTTAGATTCTGAAACTACTTCCACTTTCTTTTGGGGCTTTACAAACATATATTCTGTCTCGCCAGGGCGCGTTTGGTCAAATTGCTCATAGGCAAGCTTCTCTAAATAATCAACATTGTCTGCGTTTGCAATTTCGTCTTCTAGGGTTTGATTGCTTCGTTTTATATCTTCAATTTGTTGTTTATAGTTATCAACCTGAACAATTAATTCCTTCTTTTTTTGATATATTCTAAAATCTGCAATGATTATAGCAAAAATGCCAATCAAGAATATTATTCCGACGGTTTTAAACAAAAGCTTGTCATTAAAAAATTCCCTATTCCCTTTTTTGTGAAAATCCATTATAATTACAAACGAAGAAAACTTAAAAAATTAACTATGAAAATTAAAAAGAAAACAATATTTAGAGTTACCTGGGTTATTTTAATAAGCTTAGTGGCAATATCTACAATCCTATTTTTAATCGCTCCAGTTTTATAAGCCTATTTAAATATTATCATAAAAACACCGCCCATTAAAGCGGTGTTTTTGATTCTAAAAATCAGATAATCTATGTTTACGCTGTTCCTATGTTTTTGATTGCAGATTCGTAGGTATTTAATATTTTTTTTGCCTGGTCAACCACAAGTTTATAGTTTGGGTCATAAACAATAGAATTTCTTACTTCGTGGGCTGCTAAAAGATCGTTTAAAATGCGAGCTATTAATTTGCCAGCCTTTCTAATGCTTTCTTCAACGCTCTTGCCGTCATACCCTCTTTCATCTAAAACCTCTGCAAGAAAATCGTCTGCATCTATTATGGCTAATTTATAATCAGACTCAAGGCCAGACTCGGTTCTCTTTCTAATTCTATCTAATTGTTTTTGCATTTCCACTTGACCAGCTGCCTTCCACGAAAAAAATTCGGTCACATCTTCTAAAAATGTGTTCTGAAGCCACGAAGACTTTATCATAAAATAAATCACAAACACCAAAAAGAATACCGCGCAAGCAATAAAAACAATTTTTACAGGAAAAAGCGCATCCTGTATTTGAGAAGAAGAAATGTAATAAATAAATTCCTTAATGTGTAAAAAATTGTATATTGCGTCCCAATCCATTACTCTATTTTAACTTTGTACAAAAAAAATGTAAATAGACAAAAAAAGTGCCCTCGGGATTACCCTCGGGCTTTTGCGATTTGTCGGACAATGTCCAACCTTGAGTTAGTCTCCGCTAGCAGCAGGAAATTCTGCGGCCGTCTTTTGATCTGACGTCCGACCACCCCCATGAACAGCGAGCTTCCGTTGACCAAACTCGGCAAACTGAGCCGAGCACGCCGCACATTCAGCTAGGTGACATATCATCCTTTCGTCATCGGCGACACCTAGCATCCTGCTTGCGTAACGCTCGAAAAGATCTGGCACCTTGCTACAGGCAATCGGATGCATCTCTCTTACGTGATCTCCATGACTTCCTGCTTCCTTGGCGCCACAAACACAACACTTAGCCATTGATCCTCCTCAAACACTAATTGAAGACCCAAATACACACTAACACAAACTACTCAAAAATCAACTAAAAAACCCGAGGGTCACTCGAGTTTTTTAAATTATATTATTTTTAGCTATTGCTCTACGATACAGCGCACTTCGTTGCCTGGTTTCACCTCGAGAAATCCTGATTTTATCTGTAGAAATTGCTCTTTTTTTTCAGCGTCTACTATTTTTATGACACCTGCCGTAAGCGCGCTTATTAAGGCCTGGTGATTGCTCAATACTGTAATCTCGCCCATGGCTGTTTGGCAATTCAAAAGCGAGGCGTTGCCCTGAAACAAAATATCTTTTAAGCTGTATATGGATAGTTTCATAAAAATAGCGAGGAAATTAATTTTAAGCGAGGTAACAAACTTTTTGTAGTCCCCTGGTCCACTTGTGCCCGCAAGCACAAAGGGGGTTGCCAGCAGACGGAAAAAAGTTTGTTGCCGAGCGAGATTCGTTATTAAGCGGCCACCTCGTCTATGCCACCTTTCATATAAAAATTATCCTCTGGAATGTCATCGTGCTTTCCTTCCAAAATTTCTGCAAATCCCTCTATGGTGTCTTCAAGCTTCACAAATTTTCCAGACCTTCCAGTAAAGTTTTCTGCAACGAAAAATGGTTGCGATAAAAACTTTTGTATTTTTCTAGCCCTTCCAACTATTTTTTTATCGCCATCTGAAAGCTCTTCCATGCCCAAAATAGCAATAATGTCTTGCAAGTCTTTATATTTCTGCAAAACTTTTTGTACATCTCTTGTAACTTGATAATGTTTTTCTCCAACTATTTTAGGGTCTAATGCTGTTGAAGTTGAAGCCAATGGGTCCACCGCAGGATAAATTCCAATTTCTGTTAATGACCTTGAAAGCACAATTGTTGAGTCTAAGTGCGAAAATGTTGTAGCAGGAGCTGGGTCGGTTATATCGTCGGCAGGAACGTAAATTGCCTGCACCGACGTAATAGAACCATTTTTAGTGCTGGTAATACGTTCTTGCAATTCTGCCATTTCCTGGGCCAAAGTAGGCTGATAACCAACGGCCGAAGGCATACGCCCAAGTAATGTTGAAACTTCAGAACCAGCCTGTGAAAATCTGAAAATGTTGTCGATAAACAAAAGCACGTTCTTCTTTTCTTCATCTCTAAAATATTCAGCCATTGTTAGTGCCGACAAGGCAACTCTTGCACGAGCTCCCGGAACTTCGTTCATTTGTCCAAAAACCAAAGCTGTTTTATTGATAACTCCGGAATCTGTCATTTCTTTATATAAGTCGTTTCCCTCTCTTGTTCTTTCTCCAACTCCAGCAAACACCGAAGCTCCACCCGATTCCTCGGCTACGTTTCTAATTAATTCTTGCAAGAAAACTGTTTTTCCAACTCCGGCTCCCCCAAACAGACCAATTTTACCCCCTTTAATAAATGGAGCAATTAAATCAACTACCTTAATTCCCGTTTCAAAAACTTCTGTCACCGTTGATTGCTCGGTAAAAGATGGTGGGTTTCTATGTATGGGCCATCTCTTTTTGAATACTCTATCTGTTTTATTAAGAGGCTGGCCAACAACGTTAAACAAGTTTCCCAAAACTTCTTGGCCAACTGGCACCGTAACCTGATTTTCTGTGTCTTCAACTTCAGTGCCTCTCTGAAGTCCGTCAGTTGATTGCAAAGAAATTGTTTTTACCTTATTTGAATCAAGGTGTTTTACAACTTCCAAAATAACATCGCCTTTTGGGCCATTAATTTTTAAAGCATTGTAAATATCTGGAAGTTTTAGCCCATCATCAAATTCGACATCTACAACTGGTCCTATAATTTGTACAATCTTACCTTTATTGGCCATATTTTTATTTAAGTTTAATATAATTTAATTTTGAATTTAAGATAGGGCTTCAGCTCCTGCAGAAATTTCAGAAATTTCCGTCGTTATTCTAGCCTGTCTCGATTTGTTATATTTTAGATTCAAAGCGTCACCTAATTCTGAAGCGTTGTCTGAAGCGATTTTCATGGCCATACGTCTTGCCGAGTGCTCTGAAGCATTAGCCTCTAAGACTAAGTGGTAAAACTGTATGAAAAATAAATGTTCCGATAATTTTTGTAAAACTTTTTCGGCAGATGGTTCTACTAAATACTCTTTTAGGTCGGTTTTGTTGGGTATAAAACTTACATTTTGCTCCTTAATTAACTCTGCAAACTTTCCTTTTTCTGGAATTGTCTCACTGACTATTTCTTTAATATGTTCAAAATCAACCGGTAAAACCTTTTCCACATGTGGCTCTTGCTTCAATGCCGACTTAAAATGCGTTGACACCACAACAACCCTATCCCACTTTTTCCCAAGATAACCTTCGACGATAAAGTCTACTGTGGGGTGAATTTGATCTGTGGTTGTATAGTCACCCACCGAGACAAATTTTTTTATAACATTTAAACCTTTTTTTGTAAGATAGTTAAAAGACTTTTCCCCAACGGCCAAATAAATTTTTTCCTCGTTTGCATATTTTGCCTCGTCTCTCCTCATATGATGTTCAAACTTTCTAAACACCGCGCTATTAAACGCGCCCGCTAAACCCTTGTCAGAGGAAACTAATACAAACAAAACTTTTTTTATTTCTCGCTTTTTAAATAGCTCTGGGATATTTTCTGGGTTTTCTTGGTTTAAACTGGACAAAGTCGCCAATAAGTCTAATGCAGCAAAACTGTATGGACGAGACGCCAAAGCTATCTCTTGCGATTTACGCATTTTGGTAGCAGCCACCAATTCCATTGCCTTGGTGATTTTGTTTATGTTAGAGACTGATTTTTGCCTCTTTTTTATATTTTGCGGAGATTCCATGTAAAACTATCTTTGGCTTTCTACGAAGCCCTCTATTATCTTTTTCATTTGCGCCTCGATTTCATCGGTAATTGCTTTTTCCTTTTTCACCTTGTCTAAAAAGTCTTTGTGAAGATTTTCAACATATTCAAAAAACTTTTTTTCAATTGACTGCATATCCTCGGGGTTAAAGCTGCTAAAATAGTCGTTTAGCGCGGCATACAAAATCATAACCTGTTTTTCAAAGGTAATTGGAGCCAAATCAGATTGCTTTAAAATTTCTGTTACAATTTTTCCTTTGCTAATTCTTTTCTTTGTTGCTTCGTCAACGTCAGAAGCAAATTGCATAAATGTTTGCAACTCTCTAAACTGAGCAAGCTCTAATCTTAGTTTTCCGGCTACCTTTTTCATGGCTTTTGTTTGAGCTGCTGATCCAACTCTAGAAACCGACAAGCCAATGTTAACAGCTGGCCTTACTCCCTGGTAAAATAAATCTGATTCCAAATATATCTGCCCATCTGTAATTGAAATTACGTTGGTTGGAATGTAGGCTGTTACGTCGCCAAGCTGTGTTTCAATAATTGGCAAAGCAGTTAAACTTCCACCTCCTTTTTCCTTAGAAAGTTTGGCAGCTCTTTCTAGCAACCTCGAATGCAAATAAAACACGTCTCCAGGGTATGCTTCTCTTCCTGGTGGTCTGCGGAGAAGCAAAGAAATTTGCCTGTAGGCCCAAGCGTGTTTTGATAGGTCGTCATATACTACAACTGCGTCTTTTCCTTTGTCTCTAAAATATTCTCCTATTGCGCATCCTGCGAATGGAGCCAAATACCAAAATGCTGCTGGGCTTGAAGCTGAAGCTGAAACTACAATTGAATATTGTAGGGCGTTGTTCTTTTTTAGTATTTCTACTATTTTTGCAACCTTAGATTCTTTTTGTCCTATCGCCACATAAATGCAAATCGGAGGATTTTTAGGGTCGTCTTTAATTTGGTTGATTATAATATCTAATGCAATGGCTGTTTTCCCGGTTTGTCTATCTCCAATTATAAGCTCTCTTTGGCCCCTTCCAATTGGAATCATCGAGTCAATTGCCTTAATACCGGTATGCAAAGGAGTGTTTACCCCTTCTCTACCGATAACGTTTGGTGCGTCATTTTCTAAAAAGTTTAATTCTATTTTTTCCTTTTCAGAGAAAATAGGACCCTTGCCGTCTAACGGCCTTCCTAATGGGTCTATAACTCTTCCTAAAAGTTGCTCACCAACCGGCAAAGAAAGAATCTGTTTTGTCCTTTTTACTGTTTGGCCAGACTTAATTAATGTACAATCTCCTAAAACCAAAGCTCCCACAGAATCTTCTTCAAGGTTTAAGGCCACTGCTTTAACTTTTTGATCTCCGGCATCTATAATTAAAACTTCTTGCGACTGCGCATTGGTTAAACCGGAAATTTTGGCAATACCATCTCCAACCTCGGATGTTCTGCCAATTTCTTCCCATTTAGAGTCTTCTTTATAACCCTCGATCGCTCGCTTAATTTTTTCTATTATTTCTTCTGACATAGTTTTACCCGCAGACAGCTTCTAACAGTAGCACAATGCTATTGCTAGAAGCTAAATACTAGTTACTAAAGATGCTTTGCAACCTGCTTCTCATAGAAGCGTCTAGTTGCTGAGAATCATTAATTATTATTTTAACGCCCGCAATTATTTCAGGATTTATTTTTTCCTTAACTACATCGCCATCGTGAACTAAACTACCCAATAATTTCCTTTGATTTGACGTTGCTTCTCTTGCTGTTTCAAAAACAATTTTTCTCTTGCCTCGCTTCATCAAAAGGGCAGTTTCAGTTAAACCCAAAATCTGCTTGGCGCTTTTTTCTTGCCGTGTTTCTATCAAAAGCTCTAAAAAATTATCGATAATCTTGCTTTCATCAAGATTGCCTTTTAGCAAGGTTTCAGTTAAAGCCTTTGAATATAGTCTTATCTTTTTTTCTTTATTCATGTTTTAGTCCTTCGACCGCTTGTTTAATTAGCGCCTCGTCTATATGCTCTGGATTTAGCTCTACTGTTTTTATGATGGTCTTTTTAACCAACTCAACAGCATTCTTAAAAACCAGAGTTTTTACTTCTTCTTGCTGCTTTTTGTAGTTCTCTTGCAAAGCCTTTTGCCATTGCATTTGATCTTCCTCTAATTGCTTTTGTGCTTCTTGTTCAATAACTTTTGCTCTACTTTCAGCAGCTTTTATAATGCCTATAGAGGTGTTTTTGGCCTCCTTTAACTTTTCTTTACCTATGATGTCAATTTCTTTTAACCTAACTTCTGCTTCACCAGCTCTATCAAGTCCTTCCTTTATCTTCCTATTTCTTTCCTTGATAATTTTTATTACCGGCTTATACACAAAAAAACTTAAAACCGCTAAAATTAGCAAAAAGTTTACAAGCTGGCTGATAAAAAGTTTCCAGTCTATTCCAAATTGACTGAGAAATGCATTCATTTTTTTTGTTTAACTATTAGGTGAACTTTAAAATAAGAGCGACGACCAAAGCATAGATACCCAAGGCTTCCGCAAAAGCAATTGCCAAAATCATGTTTGTTTGAATTTTGGATGTTGCCTCTGGATTTCTGCTGATTCCGCTCAATGCTGAAGCTCCAATCATGCCTACGGCTAATGCTGGAGCGATAACTCCAACGCCAATAGTTATGGCTGTTGCTAATAGTCTCATTGTTTCTGCGTCCATATTTTTAATTCTTGTTTGCTTAATTAATAATAATGCTTAATATTGTCGACCTTTAAAAATATTTATAATTAATGTTCGGCGTGTGAGGTGCTAGCAGCCAAAAATACCAATGTCAGCATTGCAAAAATAAACGCCTGTATCATGCCGAAAAATAACTCTAACATTAAAAACGGAACCGGGACAACATACGGCAATAAATAGAACATGATCGCCAGCAAAATCTCTCCGGCGAAAATATTGCCAAATAATCTAAAGGAAAAAGATATTATTCTAGACACCTCTGACAACAGCTCCAATATCCCGACAAAAAAATTAATAGGATTAGAAAAATTAAAAAACTTTTTAGCATGCTTAAACGATCCCAAAATCAAAATACCAAAAAAGTTAGTAGCAAAAACTGATAGTATGGCCAATGCCAAAGTAAAGTTTAAATCTGCTGCCGGAGACCTAAAAAGAGGCACATTTGCCTCCCCTTCCCTAAAAAAGAAAGAGCCCACTCCCGGAAGAAGGCCCAGCCAATTTGAGGTTAATATAAATATAAAAATGGTTGCAATCAAGGGCAAATATTTTTCTGCTTCCTCTTTAGACCCCAAAACAGAAGCCATAAGGCCCAAAAGTGCCTCGATTCCCATTTCCACAATACCTTGCAATATCCCTGGGACAAGCTTGATTTTGTTTATAAAAATAATTGAAAAAATTATTAAAATCAAAGATACAATAAAAGCCAACAACAAACCGTTTGTTATATGAAACCCTCCTATGTTAAATAATGACTCGGCTTTCAGTGATATCTCCATGGGCTTGATAAATTAAAAAATCAGATTTTATTATATATCATTTTTGAAGAACATGCAATAGAAATTACTCTTAATATAACAAAAACCGCCCATATGGAGGTTTTGTGCGCCACAAAATCAAACACATTTGGCTGGAGTCCTTTTTAATCTCTTATTAATATCAACATAATTAGGTACTGTTTTAGCCACAAGTGCCCAAAATCTTCTAGAATGATTAAACTCGCCTAGGTGGCAAAGCTCGTGCACAATTAAATAATCTGCAAGCTCGGGCTTTAAATAAATAATTTTGTAATTAAAGTTAAGATTTCTTTTAGACGAGCAACTCCCCCACCTTGTCGTTTGGTTTTTTATGGCAACGCGATTTATTTTAAAACCATAAAATTTATTAAAAAAATTTATCTTTTGAGCAATAAAACTTCGCGCGTATTCGCGTTTTTTGATTGTAAACCTTCTTTGAAATAACATAATACATATATATTATCATAATTATATTAGTGAAGATAAAACCCTTGAAAATATTATTTTTATTTAGTAGTATATAAATATCCATTCCGCAGTAGCTCAATGGTAGAGCAAATCCCTGTTAAGGATAAGGTTGTAGGTTCGAATCCTACCTGCGGAGCTTACAAAATTAAGGCACCCCTTGCGGGTGCTTTTAATTTTGTACGACTTTGTGGGTTGTGATTTGAACCTACTCCCCGAATTGCGACACAGCAGTGGCGGCAATGCCTTCGGGCAACTTTTCGATCCTACCTGCGGAGCATCGTTGTTTTTTTCGAACCGCCTTTTAATCAAGGCGGTTTTTTGGTAGAGTGAGAATAGCAGTTTAATCAACATAAAATCTAAAAATGATAATTAAAATACTAAAATTTATATTTATCACATTAGGCTTCATCTTTTTTGTCCTTATTGCGACTGTTGTTGCTTTTGTGGTTATCGATCCGTTTAATTTAAGAACGCTTATTTCCGATTTAAAAACAGCCGGCATTAATACAAAAAATTTACCAGAGAAAATAACTCCGGTTACGATAGATTGCTTCATAAAAACTTTGGGTGAAAAACGAGCACAGGAAATCGCAGGGGGAAACGTGCCCAATTTATCAGATGTCTTAAAGGCAAAAGATTGTTTAACAAAATAATCTAAACAACAAATCTTCAAATACCACCTTTTAATTGAGGTGGCTTTTTTTTAGAATAATTAAATATGGAGCTATATAATCAAGAACCATTGTTTATCGCCACAGGGAACGATGCACCACGCAGCGACCTTCCTTTTGTTGAGCGTGAAGCAATCACTGCTATTGTTCGCGACCCAAAAATAAACAAATACCTTGGATTACGTTGGAAACAGGTTGACTGGGATACTTTTATAACTGGTGGTCCAGAAAATGGACAAACCCCAGAAGAAGGCGCTCGTGCTGAAATCAGGGAAGAAAGTGGTTATAAAAACTTACGTCTTGTTTCAGAATTACCGAGATTTCATTCTAAATTTTATCACCACCAGAAAGGCGTTAACCGTTTTGCTCACTTTCATTCGTTTCTTTTTGAACTAGAAAATGATGAGCGAGAACAAATTTCTCTAGAAGAGCAAAAAAAACACGAATGCGTATGGCTTGACAAAGAAGAGCTCAAAAAATTCCGACTCCCCGAAGGACACCGTTTTCTCCTAGACGGACTTTTTATCTAATCTTAGTTTCAACAACATTCACGATGCGGAGCAAACTAAATCCCCCAAAGCGGGGGTTTTTAGTTTAATTGACTTGGGACTAAAAACCTGCTAAAATAGTGAGATATAACAAACTTAAATACAATATTATGAAACTAAAAAAATGGCTTCTATATTTAACAAATAACGAGGAACAATCTAGGCACGAGGAGATCTTCGATATAATTTTCTTTATAGTTAACTCTATAGCCTTAGTCGTTGGATTTTTCCTTTTTATAACTCACGACAGCCCAGAATGGATACCAGTGCTTATAATTGAATACACTTGGGCGTTTGATAATATGAGAAATAACCGAAGTTAAAATAAAATAAGTTTTACAAAAAGTCGCCTTTTAGGCGATTTTTTGGTATTATAAAAAGAATTGAATAATACTATATGCAAAAAATTGATTTTTTAAAAGGACTCTCAGAAACAGAAGCTAGCAAAATTTTTAAAGTTGACGGCCCAAACGAGTTGCCTTCGCAAAAAAAGCAAAGCGGTTTTGGTATTTTACTAAAAGTCTTATCAGAGCCGATGCTTCTTCTATTAATTGGAGCAGGAACCCTTTATTTATTTATGGGTGAACCGCAAGATGCATTGCTACTTGCCTTTTCGGTGTTTGTTGTTATAGGCATCACCTTTTACCAAGAAAGAAAAACAGAAAAAACCTTAGAAGCATTAAGAGACTTATCAAGCCCCAGGGCCTTAGTTATTAGAGATGGCGAACAAAAAAGAATTGCAGGCAAAGATGTAGTTAAGGGAGACATTGTTATTATCCGTGAAGGCGACAGGGTGCCAGCCGATGCCGTTGTTTTATCTTGTGAAAATCTTTCTGTTGACGAATCTCTTTTAACCGGAGAGTCAATGCCCGTTAGAAAAACCGAATGGGACAAAATAACAAAACAGCAACGACCCGGAGGGGACGATTTGCCGTTTGTTTATTCGGGCTCAATGGTCACAAGTGGCCGTGGCGTAGTTAAAACAACCTCCACTGGGCTTAACACAGAAATTGGAAAAATTGGTAAAAGCCTTGAAGGCATAAAAGACGAAGACACTCTTTTGCACAAAGAAACAAATAAAATAGTCCGTTTTATGGCTATCTTTGGCGCAATTCTTTGCACATTAGTTGTTGTGCTTTATGCAATTTTAAAGGGTGACCTAATAGGAGGATTTTTATATGGAATTACGCTAAGCATGGCATTACTTCCAGAAGAATTCCCCATTGTTTTGATTATCTTTTTAACCCTAGGCGCATGGAGAATTTCTAAAAAAAGAGTGCTAACCAGGCGCGCAGCAGCAATAGAAACATTGGGAGCAGCAACTGTTTTGTGCACCGATAAAACTGGAACTTTGACTTTAAACAAAATGGAATTGAGCAGCTTATACTCAAGCGGATCTTTTTATGAATTAAGCAATCTTGCAACAACAGATTTATCAGAAAAATTTAAAACCCTTTTAGAATGTGGAGTTTTATCCAGCCAGAAAGATCCGTTTGACCCAATTGAAAAAGAATTAAACAAAATGGGAGGGCTATACCTTAAAGACGCGGAAAATAAATATAAAGACTTTGAGCTAATAAAAGAGTACCCCCTCTCAAAAAAAATGCTGGCGCTTTCGCATGTATGGCAGTCTAAAAACAAAAATAATTTACTTGTTGCGTCTAAGGGTGCACCCGAATCCATTTTAGATTTATGCCATGCAGATCACGCCAAAAAACAAGAAATTATCTCCAAGGTAAAAGAAATGTCCGAAAAAGGAATGCGCGTTTTAGGCGTAGCTAAAGCATTGTTTAGTGGAAGCGCCCTGCCAACCAGCCAACATGCTTTTGAATTTGAGTTTGTGGGCCTTCTTGGTTTTATAGACCCAATTCGCGCGTCGGCCCCGGCAGCAGTAAAAGAAGTTTATGACGCCGGAGTGAGAGTTATTATGATTACAGGCGACTACCCAGGGACTGCTCAATATGTTGCAAAAAAAATTGGCATAAAGAACCCCGAAAAATATTTGACAGGAGAAGATTTAGAAAAAATGGACCACCCAGAACTAAGGGAAAAAATTAAAGATACAAATATTTTTGCCAGAATTGTTCCCGAACAAAAATTACTTATAGTTAACGCCCTGAAGGCAAACAACGAAATTGTTGCCATGACAGGAGACGGAGTAAATGACGCGCCCGCCTTAAAGTCTGCCCACATAGGCATTGCCATGGGAGAAAGAGGAACCGACGTGGCCAGAGAAGCATCTGCCTTAGTTTTGCTTAACGACGACTTTTCTTCTATTGTTGACTCTGTGCGACTAGGCAGAAGAATTTATGACAACCTAAAAAGAGCAATGGGATATATTTTGTCAGTTCATATTCCCACTGCCGGAATGTCTGTTTTGCCATTATTTTTTGGTTTGCCAATAGTATTATTGCCGGCCCACATTGCCTTTTTAGAATTAATTATTGACCCAGCTTGTTCAACTGTTTTTGAATCAGAAAAAGAAGATAAAAATATAATGAAGAAACCGCCAAGGAATTTGCACCAACCTATTTTTGATTTTAAAATGGTGGTTATTAGTTTAGCTCAAGGATTGGGCGTTTTGTTGGCAACCTTTATTCTATTTATTATTGCCGTCAGGTCTGGCAGAAACGAATTAGAAGCACGAGCATTTGCGTTTACTGCTTTAGTTTTAGGAAACCTTATGTTAATCGCCATAAACTTATCATGGAGCAAAAACATCCATAAAATATTGTTGTCGGCAAACAAAATATTATTTATAGTTCTTGCCGGAGCATTGTTATCTTTATTTGCAGTTTTGTATATCCCATTTTTAACAGACCTATTTCACCTAGCCCCGCTTAGCTTTAAAGACTTTGTGCTTATTGGAGTAATTGTTTTTGCTGGTTTGGCGTGGTTTGAAATATTAAAACTTATAAAAAACGTATAATCTTTTTAAAATCTAAAAGCTCGGAGCAAATCCGAGTTTTTTGTTTGTATTTTTTGGCACATCATACATTGACGAAATAAAAATTAAATGCTATAAATATCATACGTTTAAATCTGTCCTTTAAAAAACCGAAACCACAAGGGGCAACAAATGGAATGCACTTGTACCGCATGCGGGCTACTCAAAACGGTTTACTGTAAAAACAACGGCAAACCAATTTGTGGTAACTGTTACCGCAAAGCACGATACTACGACAAGTCCAAGCACAAACTCTGCTCAGAGTGCCACGAACTCAAGCCCATCGTAAAAAGCGATGGAAACAAACTGGTTTGTGGCAGTTGCTATAGCTTGATGCGTTACCACGATACGTCTAAACACGAAAAGTGTTCGGGCTGTGGCGTGGTGGCCAATGTCGTGTCGCGCGGAGACAATAACGAACCAGTCTGTCAAAATTGTATTCGCAAAGATGAGTCCACATTTGAGAAATGCTCGAAGTGTGGAGGTTTCAGCCGCGTTGCCGAGCGCACAGAAGACAACAAGCCCATATGCAACACGTGCTATCAGGCGCACTACCGCGCCGAAAAATCGCTAGTAACGTAGACACGCTGTTCCCGGTTTTACAGGAAAGGAAACTCCATGGGAACTAAACCCGTAAAAGAACTGCGATCGCTGTACGATAACGTTGGTCCATTTTGTGAGGGATTGGCGTGGGCCCATAAGGGTGGAAAGTGGTTTCATATCCGCCCCGACGGTACACCCGCCTACACTCAAGTATTTGACCAGGTCTACAGCTTCGAAAACGGAGTGGCGTGGGCTTTCGACCGAGGAAGGCACATACGCATCAATCCGCAAGGAGAGGAGGTCAACACACGAGGCGAACGGGTGAAGTAATTCGCCCACCAGCAACATGACCCTGCGAGTTTCTTGGCACAAGAAATTCTGCAGGGCTCTTTTTTTATAAGATATTAATTGACAAAATCTTTGCTAATGCTAATATACAAATTACGTGTTAGACTTATTTTTTGGCCTTTGACAATTGGAGTAAGCGATGGACGAAGACGATCTCGCGCCGAACAAAAAACAGCAAACCGTTGAAGCAAAGCCGAAAACACAAAATGAAATGTGCCAAGAGTGTCTCAAGAAGGCTGGCGTTATCTGGGATCACATTGCGATCAAGGATCTGCGAGCTGGCATTTGCCCGAAGATCACAGACCGTGACGTCTTCGTGTGCGAGGAGGCCGATGACAAGCCGCTGATACCCAAGCGCTAAACTACACAACCTGATGTTCGCAAATGACTGCGGTAGAAGCAGGAATTTGGGAATGAGCGTCCGCGTTTTTCCGCTCACCTCTCGGCAGTGGTGGGTTACGTCAATGCCTACCCGTGAAAGTCTTTTCGCCAACGGGCTACGGCCCCCTTTTCCGACCCTTTCAGGGCTGGAAATCCTATTGGTATAGGACGGTGGTCCTGCCATGGACCGATCTATGAGATAGGATGGAAAGACAATCACGCAACCCATTCCCAAGGGTAAAGCCGAACTATCGCTTTCATAGCCCCACGTACGTTCTTCGTGGGGCTTTTTATATTCTTCAATAAACCCTTGTATTCTGCAAACATAAATGCTATTATATAGAAGTAAGTTCTATTAGGTTTCTTTCTTGGTTTTTACTTTATGTAAGCCGTAGAAGTGAACTAGAGAGGTCGGCTTACTAATATTAAAATAATCAAATTATATGGCAAAAAAACTATACGTAGGTGGATTATCTTATAACACCACCGAAGCTACTTTGAAAGAAACATTTGCACAAGCTGGAACAGTTGAAACTGCAACAGTTATCATCGACAAGATGACCAACCGATCAAAAGGATTCGGTTTCGTGGAAATGTCAACCGAAGAAGAAGCTCAGAAAGCTATTGAATTATTTGACGGAAAAGAACTCGACGGAAGAGTTGTCAAAGTCAATGAAGCCAAACCAATGGAACCAAGAGCTCCAAGAACAGGAGGTGGATTCGGAGGAGGCAACAGATGGTAATTCTTTAACTATCAAAAACAAAAAGTCACTCGCAAGAGTGATTTTTTGTTTGCACTGAGCCGGCCGAAGCGTTGTTTAGATTCACGCCTTTACATTAAGCAAAATTTAGCGTATAATTAGCGTTATTATTACAACCCATGGAAAATATAAGAAACATCGCCATTATAGCCTTCTATATATTTTCCCAAAGAAGGGTGCGAGCTGCTTTAGATTAACAATCACTTAGATTTATAAAATAGAATTACATGGAAAACATCAGGAACATAGCTATTATTGCTCACGTTGACCACGGAAAAACCACCTTGGTGGACGCGCTTTTGCGTCAGTCGCACACACAATTAAGCAAAGACACTATTGGCCAAGAAGCCATAATGGATAGCAACGAATTAGAAAAAGAAAGAGGAATTACCATTTTTTCTAAAAATGCTTCTGTTCAATATGGGGCAACCAAAATAAATATAATTGACACTCCAGGTCACGCAGATTTTGGAGGCGAAGTTGAAAGAGTTTTAAACATGGCCGATGGATGCCTTCTTTTAATTGACGCTAAAGAGGGCCCAATGCCCCAAACTAGATTTGTTTTAAAGAAAGCCCTAGAAATGGGTCACAAAATTATTGTAGTTGTAAACAAAATTGATAAACCAGGCGCCCGTCCAGAGTTTGCCTTAGAAGCAACATATGAATTATTTTTAGAGCTTGGGGCTGGCGACCACAGTTTAGACTTTCCGGTTATTTATGCATCGGGCCGTGAAGGCAAAGCCGGGCTTGAGGCTGATATCTCCAAAATGACAGACATTAACCCGCTTTTTGACGCAATTATAAAACACATCCCCTCGCCCATCGTAGACGTTACAAAACCTTTACAAATGCTAGTAACCACAATTGCGCCAGATGATTTTAAGGGCAGAATTGCAATTGGCAGAATTTATAATGGGATTATAAAAGCTGGGCAAGAAATAATGCACATAGACAGAAAAGGAATACAAAAAAAATATAAGATAACCTCGTTAATGACTTTCTTTGGATTGGGCAAGGTTGAAGTTGCAGAATCAAGCGCTGGAGATATTGTCGCAATTTCAGGAATTCCAGAAGTTACAATTGGAGAAACAATTGCCGACCCAGAAAACCCAACGGCTCTGCCTTTAATAAACATCGATGAACCAACTGTCAAAATGACTTTTATGGTTAACACTTCCCCATTTGCTGGCAGAGAGGGACAATTTTCTACAACAAGACAAATTAGGCAAAGATTATTTAAAGAATTAGAAACAGATGTTTCTCTAAGAGTTGTCGAAGATGAAAAAAATAACTGGACTGTTTCGGGCCGTGGCGAACTACACTTAGCCATTTTAATTGAAAGGCTTCGCAGAGAAGGTTTTGAGTTTCAAGTTTCTAGGCCTCAGGTTATTACCAGAGAAGTTGATGGAAAAATGTTAACGCCCTATGAAAAGATTTTTATTGAAGTGCCAGAAAAATATCAGGGCGTAGTAATGGAAAAAATGGGCGGCAGAAAAGCCGAGCTAAAAGAAATGAGAATTGATAACGGAACCGCCTTTATGGAATTCATTATTCCAACTCGAGGTTTGTTTGGCTACAGAAACGAATTTTTAACAGACACAAAAGGGCTTGGGATAATGAACACGGTTTTCTATCAATATATGCCAGACCCAGGTGGCTGGGAAGAAAGAATTCACGGATCTTTAATTTCAACCGAAACCGGACCAACCAATCTTTATGGCCTTGTAAACCTTCAGGGCAGAGGAACTTTGTTTTTTGGACCCGCTGTAGAAATTTATGAAGGCCAAGTTGTTGGGCAAAGCGCACGATCAAAAGACTTAAGAATAAATGTTTGCAAAGAAAAAGCCCTATCAAACTGCAGGTCTATCGGAGACGCTAGCTTAGATTATTTTAGAGTTCCAAAAACAATGGAACTTGAAGATGCACTAGAATATATTGGAGATGACGAGCTTGTAGAGGTAACTCCAAAAAATGTCCGCATAAGAAAAATGCATTTGAAAGAAGTTGATGCAAAAAGAGCCGAAAGGGCCGCCGAAGGAATAAAATGCGACTACTAAACAAAAAAAACAAGAGCGAGGCGAGAAAATGCCCCGCTCTTGTTTTTTTGGAGAAACTGTGGTATCTTTAAGTACCTCTTAATAAAGGTATAAACATGATATTTATTAGCAAAGAACAATTTTTACAAGAGCATAATAAATTATCACCTGCAAACCTACAAGCCACATTGGCTTTGTTAAATCGTTTTAAAGAAGAAAAAAAACCTTTGTTAAAAGATGACAATTGGTGCCTAGACAAACTCAGAATTCCCTTCATCTCTTGGCTTACAGCTATAAAAGACGACGACAAAAAAGAAGGACGCCTGTCAAAAGCAAAAGAAAAGTACAGGAATTATCCGGAAACACACTACGAAGCCTAAAAAAATAGAAACCGCCTTTTAATCAGGGCGGTTTTTTGATCCTCCTTCGCCCTTGCGGGCTTCGAACGGACGCGGTAAAATAAATTATAAAATTATGTTTCAATATATTGCATCAATAATTTTAGGAGTTGTAGAGGGGTTTACCGAGTTTTTGCCCATCTCTTCTACCGGACACTTAATCCTTGTAAATCAATGGATAACTTTTGATAAAAATTTTAATTTGCTTTTCGACATTGTGATACAGCTTGGTGCAATACTTGCAGTAGTCGCCTACTTTTGGAAAAGACTTTGGCCATTTACAAAAGACCAGACTAAAAACAGAGAAACTCTAAACATTTGGTACAAAACAATAATTGGCGTTTTGCCAGCTGTGGTTTTAGGAGCATTGTTTGCCGGAAAAATTGGAGACAAGCTGTTTAACCCCTGGACCATGGCAGTTGCCCTGCTGGTTGGCGGATTGGTTATTTTGTTTATTGAAAGGAAAAGTCATAATCCTAAAATTTTATCCATAGGGCAACTAAGCTATAAAACAGCCTTTTTTATTGGGTTGATTCAGTGTCTATCAATGATTCCAGGAACTTCAAGATCTGCGGCGACAATAATAGGAGCCGTGGTGCTCGGCGCCTCCAGGGTGGTTGCCACTGAATTTTCTTTCTTTTTAGCTATTCCAACAATGGTTGCGGCCTCAACCTACAGCTTGTTTAAATATAGAGAACTTCTTAACATCAATCAAATTTCTGTCTTGCTGATTGGCTTTATTGTCTCTTTTGTTGTAGCATTAGCAGTAGTGAAATTTTTAATACGATACGTGCAAAAAAATAACTTTAAGGTTTTTGGCTATTACAGAATTATACTGGGAGCGCTTATTATCGCCTATTTTTTAATAAAATAGTCATGACGCTATTACACACCTTAAACTTTTTAGTAGCTGGATTTATAGGATATATTGCCGGAAGATGGGGCGACAATCACCTTAACTTTTGGGTAAAAGATCCTCATTGGGCCCCCCACCACTGGACATACGGCTTGCTAATGGTAATAGTTGGAATTTTTTGTTTTAAAGGCGGCCTAGGATTATGGATATTTTCTTTTGGATTAGGCCTTTTTGTAAGCGACGCTAAAGATTTTAAAGATTTGAAGCTTTGGGGATCTGACGGAAAAGAAAAACACAAGGTAAAATTTTGGCACATAGACTGACCATATAATTAAAAAATTATTAAACAATTTAAAAATGAACATAACAGACGAAGATTTTGATAAAGAGGTTAATGTTTCAGATAAATTTGTATTAGTAGATTTTTTTGCTACGTGGTGCGAACCCTGCTCTATTTTGGGGCCCATTTTAGAAAAAGTTGTTAAAAATTTTGAAGACAAAGTTATTTTGATGAAAGCCAATTTAGACGAGGCGCCAAAAGCTGCACAAAAGTTTGGCGTTGAAAAGATCCCAACTATTGTTTTGTTTAAAAATGGAAAGCCAGTTAACGGGTTCGTTGGATTGGTGCCAGAAAAAGCCATTACAGAATGGTTAGAAAACATAGTAAAAGGAAAATAAAAACCATGGAAAACCAAGAGAAAGTTGAAAAACTAAAAAAAGAATACAGTGAATACGCCAAAAACAATGCTTTTCAATTAAATCCTGATGAAAAAACTGTTAACAGAATTGTTGATGGCCTTTTAAGAAATGAAGAAAAATACGGAGAAAAGTATTGCCCGTGCAGAAGGGTTGCTGGCAACAAAGAAGAAGATGCAAAAAAAATCTGCCCGTGCTTCTGGCACAAAGATGAAATTAAAAAAGACGGACATTGCTTTTGTAATTTATACACAAAATAAAATCTGATGATTGTAGATGATATAAAAATAACCGTAACAGCCGGCCACGGTGGCAAAGGAATGGTGACCTTCAGCAAGGTTAAGTTTGCGTTGGGCCCAACTGGTGGCAACGGTGGCACCGGTGGAGACATTTATATAGAAGGGGTAGCCGATTTAGGAGCCTTAAGACAATTTCGCTTCAAAAAAGACCACAAGGCAAATGATGGAGAAAATGGCAAACCAGGGCTTCACGACGGAAGCAATGCAAAAGATTTAACTTTATTAGTTCCAACTGGCACCGTTTGCCACAACCTCACAAACCAAAAAGATATTGAAATAACCAAAATTGGCCAACGCGAGCTAGTTGCCAAGGGTGGCAAGGGCGGAAAAGGAAACTGGTTTTTTAGATCTGCAACTAACCAAAGCCCAAGACAATTTCAACAAGGAAGACCGGGAGAATATTTTGAATTGCGATTAGAACTAAAAATGATTGCCGACGTAGGACTTGTGGGTTTGCCAAACGTAGGAAAATCTAGCTTGCTTAATGAACTAACAAGAGCAAACAGCAAGGTTGCCAATTATCCTTTTACAACGCTAGAGCCAAATTTGGGTGTATATTATGATTTAATATTAGCTGACATTCCGGGGCTTATTGGCGGAGCTTCTATGGGCAAAGGGCTTGGCACAAAGTTTTTAAGGCACATCGAGCGCACAAAAGTTTTGTTTCATCTTATTTCAGCTGACTCGGGCGACCCCCTGCTAGACTATAAAACAGTTAGGCACGAACTAGAAACATATGGCGACCTGCTTATAAAGAAAACCGAATATATACTTTTAAGCAAAACTGATAGCGTAGACGCAGATGTTATCTCAAAAATAAAAAAAGACTTTAAAAAAATTAAAAAAGATATTTTGCCAATTTCCATAATAGACCCTAAAAGCATGGAGGCTGTCAAAAAAATACTTAATACAATAATTGCAGAAAAAACCTCTGCTCCACAATAATATCTAATAAAACTGCCCTTACGGGCGGTTTTTTGTTTGACATGGCTAGTTGATAGGTTTAACCTAAAATAATATGACAGGTTGTGGCACGTTTTCCTTATAGCTCTTTGTCATTCTAAGGGAAAGTGACATGGTAACACCCACAAAAGTAGACGAAGCGCATGTGCACGGCGGACGCCTGGTTAAACCAGGAGACACGGTCAGCATAGTCCCCATAACGCTCAGCAAAAGAGAAGATGAGGCAGACGATTCGGCCGCACGGCGTCAGTTTAATTTTCTGCAAGAATGGCTTGGCGACGGCCCATTCACTATATTGTGGATAGGTTTGTGGCCATGTGGCAAAAGAATGCTTTTTCTCAGCGGAGCAAAATGCTCAGAATCAGGTGTTTATACTCACAACGTTATGTAGCATATAACTAGAAAGGAAACCCCTACCCCTTAAAACCCCGCGACAGCATCAAGGGGCTTTTTTTATTGCATGAATTTTATCTTCTATGGTAAAATATACTAATGGACACAAAAGCACTAATCGAACTAATTCTGGTTATCGGCTCCGTTATTTTGTTTATAAAATTTATGGTAAGCCCAATCATTAAAGCCATCCTTGGCATTATATCTTTTATAGTTATAGTTTACCTTTTACAAAAATTTTTAGGCTTTGATATCGGAGAAATGCTATCCCCGCTTGGCATCTCTTTAGACTTTAATAATTGGAGTCAAAATATTAGTTGGATATTAAAACCTGCGGAATATTGCTTAAACCAAATAAAAAACTTATTAAATTTTATTTCTAATCTAACAAAATAATGACACCATTAGCATCAACACTTTCAGCAATAGTAACTTTTTTAACGTTTCCAACCTGGCACCTAGTAATAGTTTTTATTCTTTTGCTCTTATTGGTTGCGTGGTTTATGGTAAAAGAATTTGGTTTCTAATCTATGAATATACAAGAAAAAATCAACTTAATTAAAAACAACGAAGCCGTGGCTATGCTAGCCCCGACTTTTGTTATCGATTTTAAATACCCAAACATTATAGGCATGTTACGCTCTTTGGGATTTAAAACAGTTACAGAGCTAACCTTTGGAGCAAGAATGGTAAACTGGGCCTACGCAAACTATATAAAGGACCACAAAAAGCAAAAACTATTTATTTCTAGCCCCTGCCCCACCATTGTGGCCCTAATTAAATCCCAATATCCAGAATTGGCACAATATTTGATGCCGATTGTTTCTCCTATGGCAGCCATGGCTAAAATTCATAAAAAATTAAATCCGAAATCAAAAATAATTTTTATTTCACCGTGCTGGGCGAAAGAAACTCTTGAAGCCCCAAAATATAAAGAAATTGATGCCGTTATAACGCTAAAAGACCTAAAACAGATATTTGACCAAGAAGGCATAAAAGAAGAAAGTTTTACTGAAGATTATTCTTTTGATTCTCTTATTAGAGAATATACAAAAATTTATCCAATTTCCGGAGGACTCGCCTCTACCTCACATATACAGAAACTATTTAAAGAGGGAGAAATTTTAATAACCGATGGGGTTGAAAATATCAAAAGAGCATTCGACGAAATTAAGAACGGAACGAAGCCTTATAGGTTTTTAGACCTACTAAATTGCCCGGGCGGATGCATTGGGGGCCCTGCTATAAATAGACAAGATTTAACAATAGACCAAAGGAAAAAAATAATACTCGAATACACAAGCCGTTCGTCTGAGGCTACAATGGGAAAGCACAAAGGAAAAGTTGAAGATGCAAAAGATATTGATTTAAGTGCGAGTTTTTAAAATATTAACAAAAGGTCGCCGCCCACAAAAAGGGCGAGCCTCGCCCGAAAAGCGAGTAAAAAAGTTTACAATTAAGCATTAAACACAACACATGGAACTATCAAATTATTTAGCAGAAATCTGGGGCATATCCCTAGTAGTTATATCGCTAGCCTTCCTTATAAAGGAAAAACACCTAAAACGACTTTTCGCGGCAATTGAAACAGAAGACAATCTATTCTCGTGGGGAGTTATTAGTCTTGTTATAGGACTATCAATGGTTTTAACCCACAATGTTTGGGTAGAGAATTGGCGCGTTGTCATAACCATCTTCGGCTGGTTGTCATTACTAAAAGGACTATTCCTATTGTTCTCTCCAGAGTTCATGAAGGGCTTAGCCAAAAAAATAGAAAGCAGCCCCATCATGCCGTTTGCGTTATTAATTTCAGTTTTTGTCGGTCTAACACTAACCTATTTTGGATTTACAGCATAATCTAAACACTAAAAAAGGCCCACGAGGGCCTTTTTTATTTTGTTTTAGTAGTAGTCTCTAACTTTTTTGAGCTCTTTGTGTTTTCGCAACTTTTCTAGGGCTTTAGCCTGAATTTGACGAATTCTTTCACGAGTAACTCCAAACTCCTCTCCCGTTTCTTCAAGCGTATGCATGACACCATCGTCTAAACCAAACCTCATTCCTAAAATTTTTAATTCTCTTGGGGTCAGCTCGCTAGAAATTTCTTTTAGGCGCTCTTTTAGCAACTTTCTTGCGGCCTCTGTATTTGGTGCTATAGTTTTATCGTCTTTTATAAATTCTGCCAAGACAGAGTCTTGCTTATCTTTATCCTCACCAACCGGAGTTTCTAAAGACACTGCTTTTTGGGCAATTTTCCTTATATGGTGAACCTTATCAACCTCTAAACCCATTTCAGCTGCAATTTCTTCGGCCAATGGTTCTCTACCTAATTCTTGCAACAAATTTTTCCTTACCTTGGTATATTTTGAGATTGTTTCAATCATGTGAACCGGAATTCTAATGGTTCTTGCCTGGTCGGCCAAAGCCCTCGTTATAGACTGTCTTATCCACCAAGTTGCATAAGTAGAAAATTTATAACCCTTTCTCCAATCAAACTTTTTAACTGCTTTAAATAGGCCAAGATTTCCCTCTTGTATCAGGTCAAGCAACGTTAGATTTGGCGAACGTCCAACATATTTTTTAGCGATAGAAACAACCAACCTAAGGTTCGCCAAGGCTAATCTATTTTTTGAGTCTTCATCTCCAGCCTCAATTTTTTTGGCCAACTCTTTCTCTTCTTTTGCCGATAAAAAGCTAGACTTGCCAATTTCTTTTAAATAAATTTGTATGGGGTCAATTTTACCAACAAGCGCCTTTTTGCCCTTCTTTTCTTTTTTAGTTTTTGTCTCTAAAAATTCCTGCATTTCTTTTATCTGGACTCCCCTTTCTTTAAAATCGTCGTAAACCTTTTCTAAACCTTCTATGTCGTGTTCTATTTTTGGAAAAGAATATAAAATCTCTGAAGTTGTGACAAACCCCCTCTCTTCACCCTTTTTTAAAAGCGCATCAAGCTGCACCTGGTCTATAACGGTTTTCTTGTTAACCCTTTCTATTTTGTGAGATACCTTTTTCTTTAAAACTTTTTTCTTTTTCACCGCTACTTTTACTTTCTTTACCTTTTTATTTTTTTTATTTGCCATAATATTTTAACTTTTTTGATGCAACTCTTTTGCTTTTTGAGTAAATTCTTTTATTAATTCTTCGCGCTTGGTTTCATCTGCCTCAGCCCTTACCGCTCCAGATAGCTGACTTAACCTATTTCTCAATTCTATATCTTTTAGCTGAGAAATACAAAGTTGCACTTCATCTGAGCCGTCTTCTCCATAGTCTATTTCTGCGCGCAAAGACATTGTGTCCATTAGTTCTTTACAATAATCACCAGGAACATTGGCAAAAACAGCTTTTCCACCATCTTGAGATGGGCCCTCCTTGGCTTGGGCATTCTTTTTTATATTTTCTATCAAACTCCGCGTTTCGCTACAAAAAAGACAATGGTGCGACTCTTCAATTAAGTTCAAATTTTCTGGGTCTTTTAAAACCAACGACACAATTTTATCTTCTAAAAGCTTCTTTCTGCCCTCAGCCGAAGGGCCAATTTTATCAGCCCTTACTGCCTTATCATCATTAGCTGTGGCACTACCATTATCTATTTTTGTGTTTTTTAGTTCTTCTAAAACTGCCTCCTGACTCACGCCCAATTTACCAACTAATTTCTGAACCCAGTGCGACTGCTCTATTTTGTTTTGCAACCTTTTTATGGCTGGTAAAATAATTTTGGCTATCTCTTTTTTCCCTTTCGGATCGTTTCTATCAAATTTTGTCAAAGCTGAGTCAAAATAGTAATCCATTATTGTTCTAGCATTTTTTACAGATTTATCCCAATTTTCTGGGTTCTCCAAAATAATCTCTGCAGGATCTTTAGCACCCGCATATGTATCAATAACTTTAATATTAAAACCCTGCGATTCGGCTAGGCTAATGCCCCTTTTAGTTGCGTTGTCTCCCGCAACATCCATATCAAAAGACAAAAGCAAATTGTCTGTATACCTCTTTAGGGTGTTTAAATGGCGCGGAGTCAAGGCAGTGCCAGAAACCGCCACGGTATTGTCAAAACCCGCCTGATGGCACATTATTGCGTCTGTATAGCCTTCTGTTAGCACGCACTGGTTGCTTTTACGAATGGCCACCTTGGCATAATTTATTCCGTAAAGTACGTTGCTTTTATCATAAAGCATGGTTTGCGGAGTATTTATGTACTTAGCCGTTTCTTTTTTGTCAGCGTCCTTAAAAACTCTGGCGCCAAATCCTATGACCTGAGAATTTAAATCTAGAATTGGAAAAATTATTCTGCCCCTAAATCTGTCATATGGGTTGTTCCCTTTTTCTGACTGCACAGCCAAGCCAGCCTTTACAATTTCTTCTCTATGATACCCCCTGCCTACTAAAAAATCGGACAGACCCTGCCAAGTATCTGGCGAATATCCTAACCTCCATTTGTTAATGCTTTCCTCAGTTATGCCTCTTTTTAATAAATATTCCTTTGCGTCTTTACCGTAAGCGCTATTACCCAACTGTTTTTCAAAAAAAGCACACGCCAAGTCACAAATTTCATAAAGCCTTTTTCTTTCGCTTGCTACCTGAGGATTTTCCCTTTTTAATTCAACTCCTGCCTTGCTAGCTAAAAGCCTTAAGGCGTCACCAAATTCAACCCCCTCGATTTCTTTTATAAACTCAAAGATATCACCACCCTTGGCGCACCCAAAACACTTCCACATTTGCCTAGATGGCGAGACAAAAAATGATGGCCCTTTCTCTGAGTGGAAAGGACATAATCCGCGGTAGTTAACCCCGGTTTTTGTGAGCTTTACATAACTGCCCACAATGTCTAAGACATTAAGCTTATTTTTTATTTCTTCTATTTGAGAGTCCATCACAAAAATATTCCGAATTACGATTCGACTTTATATTACCATTGATTTCAGAAAAAGCAATTATGCCTTACTCTTAATATCCTTCGCGAGTATTTTTAAATATTCTACGTCGCTTTTTGGCCCCAAAACAGTGGTTATGTAGCCAGGATATTTTTCGAAGGAAGCCGTAAAGTGACCCCCCATTTCTATTGAGCTCTCTTCGGTTCCATACATTGGATAAAGCTTAACATGAGCGTGGTTTACTCCCATTCCCTCCATTACTAATGCCACTCTTTTTACCCCTAGCGCCTTTTCTAAAAGCTTGGCAACCTTTTTTGAAGCAACAAGTAGCCCCTGATATGTGTCGTCTGGCATATCAAAAATATATGAGTCAAAATGTTGTTTAGGCAGGACCAAGCTCATTCCTTTTGTGTTTGGGTTTAAATCTAAAATAGCAAAAAAATTATCGTCTTCCCAAAACTTTGCCGAATCAATGTCTCCTTTATAAATTTTACAAAAAATGCAACTATCCATGGTATTTATTTTACCCTATAGGTTAGATTAATTGTCACATTTATTTCTTGTTGCCCTGGCTGGATAGTTGGGGCTGGCGCAGAATCCATAGCTTCGCCCATTCCTAGTTTTGCCGAACTATACATAATTGGGTATGAGTTAGAGTTTTCATAAACATTAATTAACTTGCCCAAGCTCATTCCAGATTCCTTGGCTAAATTTTTAGCATTAGCCTTTGCTTTTTCGATTGCTTTTGCCCTGGCCTGTTCTTTCAATTGTTCTGGGTTGTCGATTGTAAACTGCAGGTCTCCAACCAAATTGGCGCCCTTAACAGTAGCCTGAGACAAAACATCTCCGATCTTAGTGAAATCCCTTATTTTTACTTGCACATTTTGATTTAAGGTGTACCCCCTAAAAACCCTGCCCACCTTCTCTGTATAGTCATAAAGTGGCGATAAATTGTAGTTTGTTGTCTGTATGTCTTTTTCTTCGATCTTAAGATCTTTTACAGCCTGTATAACGGCGTTCATTTTATCTGTGTTGCTTTTTGTTACTTCGGCAACAGTTGTCGCGGTGTTTGTAACTCCCAGGCTTATAATAGCAACGTCTGGCTTAGCATAAATTTTACCTTCTCCCGCAACCGTAATTTGGTTAACATTTTGTTGGTCTAGCAACTTAGACTGGTAAGCCATTTGACCCACAAAAAATACCAAAACCCCCAAAACCAAAACCGTAAACAGTATAAAAATTTTGTTTAAAAACTTTGTTGTTTGTTCATCCATAAATTTAAATATTTTATATTTTAATAAATATTATTTAATACCAAGCTTCTCTTTTACTTTAACAATAATCTGATCAAGATGGAAGTCTGCTTTAATAATATAGTCGTTTTCTTCCACTATTTTTTCAGCCACCGGCAATTTACCCATCAAATTAGTCAAAAATATTATTTGCGACTTAATGCCTTTTTTTCTTAATTCTTTGGCCACCGTTATGCCATCCATTTTTGGCATTAAAATGTCTAAAAGAATTAGATCTGGGCTTAATTCTTCGGCTTTTTTAAGGCCCTCTTCCCCATCCTCGGCAAAATCTACCGAGAACCCCTTGCCAACAAACCCCTGTTTAAGAATCCACAGAAAGTCTTGGTCGTCTTCTACAACTAGAACTTTTTTATCTGAATTTGTCATAATATATAATTACTTAATTTTTTTAAATTGCTCCTGAACTAATTTAACTAACTCAGTAGGAGCTATGCTTGCCTTAAGAATAAACTTATCTGGTTTAGCGTCTTCTGTTTTACCGAATTCTTCGTTTGTGTAGTTGCTCAACACAATAACAATAATATCCCTTGTTTTTTCGTGCTGTTTTATAACTTTTAATATCTCTACCCCGCTTATATCTGGCAGAATAAGATCTAAAAGCACTATGCTAGGTTTTTCTAGGCTTCCCCCTTGAATTAGCCTAATTTTTTCAATTGCTTGGTTCCCCCACATTATCGACTCAACCTCAATATCAGTTGACTGAAATGCCATTTTATAAACATCGATTATGGCGATGTCGTCTTCAATAAGAAATATTTTTTTCTTCTTTTTACTCATTTGCGTAGTTAAAAAAACGCCAGACTTATATTAAGCTGGCGTTTCAGTAATAATTCCTTTTTTTTCAATTGGTAATTCGACATTAAAGGTAGAACCCTTTCCTTCACCCTCTGACTCTGCCCAAATCTTTCCATTATGAGCCTTAATAACCTGGCTAGATAGATACAGGCCTATTCCTCTACCAGTAGCAAAATTCTTCTTAGCTTCGTCTGTGCGCTCAAATGTTATATCAAATAGTTTTAGCAGTCTTTCCTTCGCAATGCCCATTCCAGTATCTTTAATTTCAACTTTTACTTTGTCACCCTCGACTCTCATATTAATCGTCACACCCCCTTCTTTTGTATATTTCACGGCGTTGTCGAAAACATTTGTCAGAGCCGCCTTCAGTTTTGCCTCGTCAGCTTTTATGGTACAGGTTCCCTCGGGCTTTTCTAATTTTAAATAAATTCCTTTTTTCTTTGTTTCAAGCTCAATGTCTCTTAAAATATCATGAAATATAGGGCAAAGATTTACTCCAGATTTTAAGTGTATAACCTCTTTGCCTAGTTGAAACTGAGTAATGTCCAAAAACTCATTTACCATTTTAATTAAATTAATGGTAGACGCCTCAAACCTCTTGATAACTTCTTTAATTTTTTTGGGAACCTTTCCAAATGTGCCATCGAGCAAGAGGTCTGCATATCCCATCATAGAGGTTAAGGGAGTTCTAAGGTGGTGCTGAACAGTCATTAGAAATTGATTTTTTACGTTGCCAAGCTCTTCTAGTTGCTCCTTTGCGTTCTTTTCTATTTCATACGCCTCTTTAATTTCTTTTGTTTGCTCATCAACTTTTTGCTGGAGGTTTTCAGTCAGCTCCTGCAAAGATTCTTTGGCCTTCTTTTCAGAAAATGTAGCCTTAACAATGCTTTCTGTGCTTTTATCAAAGAAGTATCCATATACAATAACTAAAGTAAAAACAGAAACAATTAATAACTTGGTAATCTGCCCTTCTATCAAATACGAGGCCGTTAAGATAATAACCATTAAAATCAAGCTGATTACCGAATATCTGAAAAACAAACAATTATAAAATTTTAATTGGCAATACTGACAGTGCTTTGTTGGGGGATAATTAAGACTTCTAGCCAGCCAACAGTTTTTATTAATGTATCCTGATTCCCCCACTTTTGCTATTTCTTGTATTTTTTCTGCTGTATCCATTTATTTAACTAAGCTACGGGTGATTTATAAAAAAACTTTTTAAATAAAACATACATCAACGAAGCCAAGCAAAGATTAGCGAAACTAGCTAAAAGTGTTAAAAACGACACTATCAAGTCTAGTCCCCAAGCGATATTAACAAATTTACCCAAGTAAAGAAGGACGAAAGAGGCTAAAAACATGGTCGCGGTAAATCCATAAACGAATTTTAATTCACCCGAATCTTTCTGAATTGGGGCAGGAGCCTTTTTTAAAACATTGTTAGAAAAAGAATTATAAAATTGATAAAGGAAATTGAACCTCATTGAAAATGCTCCAAAAAGAAACAACAGTCCAGGTATTAAAACCAACCATATATTCTGAAATAAAAATCCAGCTAAAGCTAAAAATCCGCAAACAGCCCTGAAAAAATTAAGAGAACTGTTATTATATATTACACATTGATTCATATGAGATAGAAAATTTATTTTAATTATATTTTATTATACCTAAGAACAAACTTTTTTAACAGCTAAACAAGCTTTCTTAACATCTTTTATATTATTATATATGTAAAAGCTTAGCCTACAGCTCGCCGGTGGGTTTAACTGATAATAATGGTGAGCCAAAGTCGCGCAATGGCATCCCGCTCTAGATTCTACACCAACCTTTTTTAATCCTTCAGCAATCTCAAACGGACTCATGTGGTCACACGTAAAAGCAACCAACGACGTTCTATTCTCGCCAGTTTTTGGTCCATATATTGTTAATGAAGGCACTCCGCCTAATATTTCTAAAGCTTCTGATATCAGCATCGTTTCGTGTTCCTCGATATTTTTCATTGCCTTTTCTACGTCAACCCTATCTAACTCTTTGCCGGTCATAAAATATTTGTATTTTCTGCTCCAACCACCAAAGTTGCCCAAGGAAAAATCTATTAATAACCTCAAACCTTCAGCAGAAAGAATTGTGCCTAAAATGTTTGGGGTGCCCGCTGTAAACTTCCACGGAAGAGCATTATATTCAACTTTTTCTGGCTTAACCCTGCCCTCTGCAATCATGTCTCCCCCATATAAGAACGGCCTCATTTTTTCTAAAAGATCTTCTTTTGCATATAGGGCGCCAACGCCGAAAGGAGCAATTATTTTGTGAAAAGACCATACAAGAAAATCTACGTCTAATTTTTTAACATCAACAAATTTATTCGGAACCAGCTGCGCTCCGTCAACCAAAAAATAAGATCTTTTTTCTCCAGTTGGTTGCACATAACCGCTTGCATTGGCAATCTCTTTTACCTTTTCTATTGAATTTTTTGTTCCCAAAAAGTTAGAGGCGCCAGAACAACAAACTATTTTTGTTCTTTCGTTAACTAAAGATTTTAAGTGATCTAAATCTAACTCTCCTGTTTCTTTGTTAAAATTAACCAACCTATATTCAACATTAACGCCAAACTTAGATAAAATATCTTTGCATAACCCATACCATGGGACATAGTTTGAATTATGTTCCATCATCGTTGTAACTATATTGTCGCCGTCTCTGAATTCGGTCATTAACGAATACATGACCGAATTTATCGCCTCTGTGGTGTTTCTATATAAAATAATGTTCTTTTTTGACGGGGCTCCAATAAATTGCGCAATCGTATCGTATGAAGCTTCAAACTTTGCAGTTGTGGTCAATGAAGCAACAGATTGGCCTCTGTGCACGTTGTCATATTGCACAATTAATTTTTCGAATAATTTCAGAAGCTGGACTGGCACCTGTGTGCTAGCCGCATTATTAGAAACAGTTCTTCCAGACCTTATAGCCGGAAAAAATTTCCTGATTTTATTTGTGTTGATCATATTTTATAGTTATTTGGTTATTCTATATATTATATGCCTTATTATTACAAATAAAAAGCACTTTTGGTGCTTTTTGTTAAGGCGGAGGAGGTGAGACTCGAGAGTTGCCCGAAGGCATCGCCGCCCTCGTTGCGACTCGGTCGCGATTCGGGGATGAGTTCTCGCCATAACCTCGCTCCAATTAAAAAATGTCAGCGCCGATGGCGCTAACATTTTTCCAAGCGGGCAACTCGGGTTAAGTGCCCGAGAGTTATGTATTCCCTAAGGGCATTATAGCACTTTAGGGTCAGATTTTCCAGATGTAATTTTAAGCTCGTGGGTCGCTATCTAAATTTCTTGGGATGTTACACTTTGAGACACAGAAAGCCCATATTTTTAGTGTATCATATGAAACAGCAACGTGTATCATCTTACGAACAAATATAATAAAAATCTGTGATTTTTTACGAAAATTCTCGTGTCTCACACAGTTTAGTGAAAAAAGTAGGAACCAGAATCAATCGCCTTAACGACTTGACCAGTCTGAGGATCCTTTGTGAGCGTATCAACCATCTGTATCGTAGTGCCCGGGATATAACTATCCAATGAGTAAGCTTGAAATCTTTGAAGCCCCTTCCCCGATAACTCCAGACTTTTAAAAAGATACCCGATAAACGAACCAGTGAAACGATAGCAACGAATACAAGCTAAAATTCTTGGCTCTAGGTCGTCACTATGTCCACGCCAGCGGTAGAATGTTGGACAATATTCAATCCATTGCTGGGCTATTTGTTTTAATAAAAATACCAGCTTCTGCTGGGCTCGGATATTTCCTTTTTGAGCAATTCTAACTAATGGGATGGCTATTGCATCTCGTAATCTTTTGTCCTCGTCATTCAGGGCAGCAATAAAAATATACAGTTTCTCCTTATAGTTTTTTAAAATTAGGTCAACCTCTTTTTTATTACGGTATAGCTTTACTTTTTGGGGCTTATGCCTTGGTGGGATCCATATTCGCTGAAATCTTTTATCCAAGGAAGATATGGCTTTATCCCAATCGACATCTCCTACCTCTGTCCTCACATTTTTGATTATGTATTGATATACATTCGGCAAGTGTTCCAATATCCAGGAACTGCGAAAAGCATGGGGTTTCTCTTTGGATAAAGTATCGCCTAAATTATTTATTGCTTGCTGAAAATCCATGGCCTCTAAGATTGCCTACCCCGCCATATATTCCTGTATTAGTACACTGGCATAATTATTGCCGAAGGTCGTGACTATCCACTTACTGGAAATGACCACGCAAAGATAAAGAAATGCTAAAATACAGGAGATTATTAGTGCAATTTGATTATAAGCTACCCAAGAAAAAATATTTATATTAATTACGGATATAATGACTGCTATTACCGAGCCACCAATTAAATTTCTAACGAAACCATATTCAATGTTGTGTTGCAGAATTAAAACTCCATCGCCGACTTTCTTCCTTATTAATGCGACTGCTTCGCTAATCTTTTGACGAGAGCCTTTTTCGTTCCGCAGTTCCTCTTGCATGGAAGGAATTACAATCGAAAAATCTTCATAAATTTTGAGGTGAATTTTTTTAGTATATTCAAATGATAGGTTTGGATCGGAATGCATTAAGTAGTTTGTTGTTGGCATATTTAATCCATTGGAAAACATTTTTTTCTCAAAAAATTCTTTGGAAATAAGTCTGTTGATCTGCATAAATAAATATATGATAGCAAAGGATAGCCCCACATCAGAAATCCACTGAATAGCTAAAACATGCCCGACGAAATCTCCTATCACTGGTCTAAGGCAGAAATAATACAGAACAAAAAACGGTAAGGAAGTTAAAATGACGGGGAGCAATCTTGCGAATATATTGTATCGGCCAATTAAATTCATATTTTTTAGTGGTTATAAACTTATTTTTTAACTTAAATTTTCTTATATTTTTATGCAGTAATCTAATGCCTAAAAAGGCTTTCTGATGACAAACCTTAAAATGACTTACTTTGGGTTTTCTATAACTCCTTGAACCAGGCTCTAACCAGGGAAATTTCTTCTGTTCGCTACAGCCGATACAATTCCAATGAGGCTTTATTTTCTTCTTATTAAGTAGTTTCTTAATGCTGTTAAAACCGAAGTGGTTATTTTGATTACTTTGAGCTATTTGGTTTAAAAATAGTATACACTTTTCTGTTAAATTCCTATCAATAGCACCACCATCGTGGCTTATTATTTCTTCGTAGTAATTTTCTAAAATTCCTAAACAAGCATGGGAATACTGTCCACGGGGCCATTTTCTAAATTTAAAGAAAAAACTTTGATCGAAAAAGAAAGGAACCACTACTTTGCTAAAGAACTCTCTAAAACCTATATCTTTCTTCTCGTTAAAATAGCCCACAAGGCACAACTCACCCGTTGGAAATTTATGGAGTTTATCAAGAGGCAGTCCCATTTCCTCCGCCATTTTATTAATTTTTCCACCCGTCTCTCTCACGGATCTGTAAACATTATCGGAAGATAAGTCAATTTCTATAAAATAACTGTCCTTAATAAAATACTTGTCATTAGAAGGTGCGTGTGATGGTTTATAAAAAGTATACTTTCTACTCCTCCTATCATAACTTGCACTAAAAACCAATTCTCCTTTTAAAAAGGCCTTTCCTTTGCTCTCGGAAAAATTTAAACCAAAATGTTTTATGAATTCCTTTTCGCCATAATTAATTTGCATTTGGGAAATATGGCCTAGACGCTCCAGAAGTGCGAAATATCACGTCTGATTCAGAAGTCTTATCGATTTCCTCATCACTGATTGTCAAATTGCCATTGCTATCAATATCCGCTACAACGCTTTCCCCCTTTACTCCTAGGTGAAAAATATTACCTTCCTCGATGTGTTTTTTGTATAAATCCAGGGCATCGTCGTGCGGGTGATCGTGTAGACTATCCTTCTGCTTTGGAGCACTGATAATCAAATATTCTGGCCCAATCGCCTCAATATGCTCCTCGTAGACATCTTTGTCGTCCTCCCCATCCTTAAAAAAACTCCTTGAGCCATGATGAGAAGCACTTAAAACCTCACTTTTTAAATTATCTTCATAGTAGGCCTTGATGCTTTCCTTCCACGCGGTTTTGTCAGAATCCCCGGTTAAAAGTATGCTTTTATCTTTGTACGTAAATTTTATTACACCGCACTGCTCATGGATTCTCCTACTTCTGGCTTCAGGGTCCTCACCAGCTATATCGTCACATACATATTTGGCTGGCGAAAAAACTTGAAAATCAACATCCCCGATTTTTTTAACAGTTTTTGATTTTTCTTCTCGGTCCGTATGCACAGTATTTAGATCGCAAGTACCCCTCAAATAAAATACATTTTTATCACCAATATCTTTCATCACGCCTTCCATTTCCTTATAACTATCGTCGTGCTCCTTGCCTGGCTTGTGGCCAGAATGCCAAATTTCTTTTACCAACTCCTTAATACTTTTCAGCCCCCGAGTATGATCATTATGTGGGTGGGTGTTAATAAAAATTAGACCCTTATTCTTTATGTCTTTTAAAAAATCATCCAGTAGAATTCCGCCACGCTCTTCATCAATATTTGAGTCGATTAAAACGTATTTATGGTCGTCTCCATCTGGGATTATCATCAAGGTTGATTCCCCTTGGCCTACATATAAAAAGATTGTTCTAAATACACCCTTTTCAGGAAAAAGTAAATTATTTTTCATTATTTTTTTGTTTTTTAATTGCACCCAAGACTACACCGTTGACCATGTAATCCTGAAAATCTTCTTCTCTAATATAAATAGGTTTGGTTTCAAAAGTGGATTCAGACTCAAGGCGTATCTGCCTATTTTTACTATCCCTATAGAACCTCTTTAGATTAGCCATCCCATCTATTATTGAAAGTACATATTGGCCGTTTAAAGGTGATACATTATCACCGTCTATTATTACATAATCTCCCGATTCTACCGGCCCGCCCTTTATATTTTTTGCAGCATTTAAGGAGTTGCCGTCCGCCATAACAATAAAGAGCCCCTCCCTTCTTTTTTTACCAATCTTTTCGGAGGGGACAGCAAGATAGCCCAGCAAGTTTTGTTCTGCACGCAAGGTAGCAGGACCACAATTCGCTGATCCAAAAATAGGTAATTTGAGCAATCCCTCCGAAAAGTTACTTTCGTATTTTTCAACACTGACAACTCCGGTTTTTTTATCAATAGAGATAAATCCCTTATTTTCCAATTGTCTTAGGTGGTGTATAATATTTTGTGGATTCTCGATTTCAATAATTTTCCCAATTATTCTTGGATTCCCGATATTTATTTTAATCTTCTTAGCTAAATCCAATAATTTTTGCTGAGTTGGATGCATATTTAAAAAATAAAAACTTAAGAGTAAAAGCCGACTAATGGCCGCTCGACACAGCTTGCTTATATTATACTCCCGGGCGTAAGAGGAAGTCAAGCTTTTTGTAAAGGATTGTAAACCCTCTTGACAGGATTGCTTGAAATGGAATATACTAAAATAAGATAAACAAATATGACAGAAGAAAACAAAACTAAACAGCACGGAATTTTTATCACAGACGTGCAGTTTCACACAACAAAAATGACCCACCCTACTCCGTGGTACAGAGAAATATTAAAATCCTTCCGAAATAAAAAGCCAGGTAGAGTTTATTCGAACCAACAAATAAAGTTCTCGAATTGGAGAACCGAGAACGGAGTAACAACCGCCCATTTCAGCATGCCGTTTCCAGACGGCTGGAAGGAAAAAATTGAAGAAATGAAAAAACAAGGAAAGGAATTTAAGATTTTTATGCCAGAAGGCGGAATCCCAATATACGCCAGCAGAGATATGGTAGAATTTATGAATGCTAGAAAAAATAATTGGGCAAAAAGGATTTTGCAAAAGTACACTAAAAATTAAAAATAATAGAGAAGAGTACCGCTTATTTTGGCTAAAAACCAATAGGAGATACGGTCTTAACTGGTCGTATTAAAGAGGCTTTGCCTCGGTCGTGCCCGTTCACAAAAATAGCTTAAGGTTAGCCTTAGGCCCGTTTTGTGAGCGGGCATTTTTTTTGCAAAAATTGTGGCAGTCGACTACTCTTCCCTATCAATAAATAATTAATAAAAATTAAATTAAAAAAACATGGTTACAGAAACACAAAAAACAAAATTAAATATAGTTTATATTCCAATTAACGAATTAAAACCAGCGTCATACAATCCAAGAACTTGGAGTAAGGATGCAGCAGAGAACCTTAAAAAAGGAATTCAAGAGCACGGGCTCGTGGACCCTTTAATCGTTAATTCTGCAGATACCAGAAAAAATGTGGTAATTGGAGGTCACTTTCGCTTATCTGTTTTAAAAGAACTTGGATACCAAGAAGTGCCAGTTGTCTACATCAATATTCCAGATATAGAAAAGGAGAAAAATTTAAATCTCAGATTAAATAAAAACGTTGGTGAATTTAATCTAGATGCGTTGGCTGACTTTAGTGAAGCATTTTTGGCAGATGTTGGATTTTCGTCAGAAGAAATTGATAACATTTTTGCTGTTGATGAAACGCCCGAGGTGTTCGACCTGCAGAAAGAATTAGAGAAATTAAACATCGCCAAAATAGAGGTACAAAAAGGCGACGTGTGGCAACTCGGCCAGCATAAATTAAAATGCGGAGACTCTACTATCGAGGCAGATATTTTAGATTTAATGGACGGCGAAAAAGCTGACATGGCTTTAACGGATCCCCCATATATTCTAAATTATTTAAAAGGGAAAAAGAAAAACGGCAGTCCTACCGAAGGATTTGGACTAAAGCGTGACCGTAAATATTTGGAAACAGATGTTTTACCCGATAACTTTACAGAGCTTTGGATGGCGAATATTGCTAAAATTCAAAAGCCGGATTTCTCCATCATAATATTTGAGAACCCCAAAAATCTAAGGACTATCTGGAATGAGCTCGAGAAGCATTGGAGGTATAGAAATACTATTACATGGCATCTGCCAAACAGAGTTCAAGGGTTCGCTTCTAAGTATAAATTTTTTAACAAAACTGACATTGCGCTAGTCGGAACTGGCGGGGATGTGGCTCTTAATTTAGAACCGGAAGAAAAATTGTTTCAGCAAGAATATGAGAACGCTCTATTCGCAACTGCGGGTAAGCCCCACTGGGAAAATTACGAAAAAGGGAAGAAAATTTGTCCGACAGATTTTATTGAATACATCGCAGCAGACGAAAAAAGTTCAGGCCAAGGAATAATTTTTGGAACAAAGCCCATTGAAATCCTTATCCCCTACCTAAAAGTTTTAACAAAACGAGGAGGCTTAGTTGTTGAACCGTTTGGAGGCAGTGGGAGCACCTTAATAACAGCAGAAAAACTCGGTCGACGTTGCTATCTCATGGAAAAATCTCCAGTATATGCAGAGGTAATTAAAAACAGATTTAAAAAGCTTACTGGGATAGAACCCAGGCTCATCAAACATGGAAAAAGAAATTAATAAAGAGCAGCTAAATCCGGCTAAACTCAGGATGCCCAAAGAGAAAAAAGAATTAATCGAGCAGTTAAAAAAGGTGCCCATAATTCAAATAGCTTGCGAACGCATAGGAGTCAGTAGGCCGACATTTTATCGCTGGAAAAAAGACGATGATGATTTTGCTAAAGCCGTAAAAGAAGCCCTTTCAGAAGGAGTGATATTCATTAACGAATTAAGTGAGTCGCAAGTAATCACTCTTATCAAAGAGAAAAACTTATCGGCAGTGCGTTTTTGGCTCCGCCACAACCATCCTAAATATGCCCAACGAATTGAAATCACAACAAAAGAACTTCAGGAGGAATTAAATCCCGAACAGGAGGCGGTTGTCAAAGAAGCATTGAGATTATCCTCAATGCAGTTGGTCGAGGTCAAAACTGAAGAGAAAATCATTGAGCCGAATATTATGCAGGAGAAAACAGTGATAGAAAACAAGCCAGAAGAGCCAAAGGGACCTAAAAGAATGACTGAAGAGGAATTTTCGCAACTTGAAGGAGAAATAACGGAGCCGATAATCGTGGACATAAAGAGGGGCGAAACTACCTATGCACCGCACGGAGAAAAGTTGACCAGATTCAAGAGTGGCGGAACTGCTTATTCTCCGCCGAATCCAGGATACGAACCTATACTAAAGTTAGGGATTAAAAAAGTAGAGAAATAAAAAACATGGAAGAAACAACTAACAAGCAACAAAATCAAAAACAGCCAGACATGCCATCTGAATTAATAGAGCGCATGATGAAAGACAGGATAGTGCGAACTGCTATTGTTAAGCAAAGCCACCTTTATTTTTTCAATTTCTACTTTTCCCATTATGTAAAATACCCTACAGCCGATTTCCAAAAAGAGTTTTTCTATTTAACCGAAAGAAGCGATATAAAAAAACTTTTCGTTGTTGCATTCCGCGGTTCGTCAAAGTCATCAATATTTACGATGTCATATCCGGTTTGGGCTATACTCGGAAACCAGCAAAAGAAATTCGTCTTAATAATCTGTCAGACAAGGACTCAGGCAAAACAGCATATGATGAATCTAAAACGGGAATTGGAGGGCAACAACCTGCTTAGGAACGATCTTGGACCGTTTCAAGAGGAGAATGACGAATGGGGTTCAGTCTCGTTAGTATTTTCAAGACAAAACGCCAGAATTACTGCCGCCTCATCAGAACAGAGCATTCGCGGGCTAAGGCATAACCAACATAGACCCGATTTGATTATTGGTGACGACTTGGAAGACTTAGCTTCTACTAAAACAAGAGAAAGTAGAAATAAGACATATCAATGGCTGACAGGAGAGGTTGTTCCAGCCGGAGACAAGGATACAAAACTTGTGCTGATTGGAAATCTTCTGCACGAAGACTCTTTAATGATGAGACTTAAAGAGGATATACGTTCTGGTAAAATTGACGGAATTTTCCGTGAATACCCTCTCGTTTTTCAAAACAAGATAATGTGGCTTGGGAAATATCCTACCTTGGCTGATGTTGAGGAAGAAAAACGAAAACTCGGGAATGACTTTGCATGGGAAAGAGAGTTCATGCTCAAAATTATTCCAAGCGACGAGCAAGCCATCCATAAAGACTGGATTCAATATTGGGACAAACTACCCGAAAGAGGTAAAAAGGATAAATACGGCTATACGTTTAATTATAGCGTTCGCATTGGTATTGACCTTGCGATCTCGCAGGCCGATTCGGCCGACTATACGGCTATGGTTCCGGCTTTGTTGTATAACGATGCTGAAGATACCGAGATATATATTTTGCCAGGAATAATTAACAGGAGGATAACATTCCCTGAAACAGTGGATTTATGCAAAGATATATATGCAATTTACAAAAAAGATATCGGGTATGATCCTGAGCTTGTGATTGAGGACGTGGCTTACCAGAGATCGCTTCCGCAACAATTAAAACATGAGGGTCTTTGGCAAGTCAAAACCACAAAACCCGGCAACCAAGATAAAAGGACAAGATTGGTATTGACGGCGAATTTAATTAAAAGCGGCAGAGTGAAATTTCCAAGACATGGAGCCGAGGAATTAATATCTCAGATAGTTCATTTCGGCTCTGAAAAGCACGATGACTTAGCTGATGCTTTTTCCAATCTTGTGCTAAGCGTGATTGAGGAACCGCCATGGGTACCAAGGATTTTTTGGTTGTAATGCGCCCAGTAAATTGCTTGACATAAACCTATCTATTTGATATAATATAGCCATACTAAACACAATGTTTAGGATGCCTTGTTGCGAGGCCTTCGCAACATGCACATTGTAATCCCGCTTAGCGGGAAGAAAGGATGGCTCCGATGTCAACAACATTGGCTCCGTCAAAAGTTACTGCACGTGATCCGAAAGGCTTCAAGTTCGTTTCGGTCGTGGAAGCGGCCTACAACAAGGCTGGCCTCACCGACGAGGAAGCCCAACGGGTCAACGAAGCCGCGGGTCTCGGAGACCTGATTGACGGCTTCATCGCTGACAACCGCACCACGGACAAGTTCAAGGACGAGGAAGTTCGGGCGGCCTACGGCTACCCTAAGGAGTACAAGGGTCCCAAGCCCATCGAGCAGCAGATCAAGGCAATCGCCGAGATCTTCTGCCTCAATCCGGCTCTGGCTCTCGAGTACGCCAAGAAACTCCCAGTCCTACCCGAGGGCGCCGAGGGCTGGTTCGCCATTCCGTCGGTGGATGCGTTGGCCCAAAAGCACTTCCCTGAGGTCACTGACCCCGGCGAGAAGTACTGCCTGGCGCTTCAGCTCGTCCATCAGAAGATCGCCGCATCACGTTCGTTCAAGAACCGGCGCGACGGTCAGATCGACACGGCCCACATCAAGGTCTCGGCTCGCACGCTGGAAAAGATGAATCAGATAGCCGCACAGCAAAAGGGCGACATCCTGATCATCGCAGCCCAGCTCGGCAAGCGCCATGGCGGACGTTCGGTTCGCCGGGCACGCGAGGTATTCGTGGCCACCGAGTACGGTCTTACCAGCGTCGCTGGTGGCTCGATCGTTCTGGTTCATCCGGAACGTCTCGTCCGCTGGGAAGAGCTGGACATGGACATGGCTGGAGACGAGTTCTCCGGTGGCGGCGCTGGTCAGGTCGGCCTCGCTCCGTGCTTCGTCTTCTTCGACGGGGCCGGGTTCGGCGCGGGCGGTGTCTCGGGCGCCCACGACGACTACGGGTCCGCGTCGGGGTTCGTCTCGCAGTAATCCTCAAGCCTCGAACGCTTGGTTCTTTCGAATTCTTATTCCTTGAATCTTTCGTTCGCGGCCAAAAAGCGGTTTTCACAACTCACCTTGTGGAGACCGCTTATTTTTTTACTTTTAACAATATTTGTGTATAATTAAATTGAGATTAGGTTAATGAACAATCGTTTACGGATGGTTGTCACCGAACTCTCTTTTCAAAAACAACCAGAGTCTTTGCGTTCACGGATGCAAAGAGCGTGTTGCTTGAGGAGATACTGCTTGCCCGATCTGTGGCGGGTTTTTTATTTGTAAAATAAAGATGCCGTCGAATAAAATTCAGGGGGTTAGAAGGAGGATATAAGTTTTTAAAAACAGTAAACCTCTGCCTCCGGTGGCTGGGATGGATTAGGGCAAATATCCGATGACGGCGATGGTCAGTTCGGCCACGCTCCGTACTTCAACTTCAACGACAAGGCCAAGTTCGACACGAACGATGTCTCGAACGCCAACGACAACTACGGTTCCGCGTCGGGGTTCGTCTCGAAGTCTCTCCTCCTCTAAATGTAAAAGGCATTCATTATTTGAATGCCTTTTACATTGTAGGCTACCTCGGATTTAAGGAGCGCATCCATCCTCCGAGCATTCTCCCAATCTCATCAAGAATTTCTTCAAAGACAGTGTACTTTTTATTGTCTATCGTTTTAATTTCTTTCATCAGTCGCAGAAGTATCCGCAGTACGTTCAAATTTAAACTGACCCTTTCCAGCACAGCGACTTTTTCGAACTTTTGCTTGTAGCTGGCGCACAATATTCCCTCCAAAATATCTATCGCCAGATTTTCCGCTTTCTGCCAAATCGCATACTTATCTTGTTTCGGGATTGTTGTCCTGAATACATAAAACATTTTGTAGAAGTCGTATGATTTTTTGAAGATTGGTATGTCAAATTCGTCTGTCATATTTTTACAGTTAATTATTTAATTTTTAATTATGAAGATTCACAAAAATCTCTTTGATGAAATTGTGTCCACGGAGAATTTATTCCTGGCTTGGGATAAATTCAAAAACGGTAAAAGAAACAAAAAAGACGTTCAGCTTTTTGAATGGAACCTTGAGGAAAATATTTTCAGATTAAGCAGGGACCTGAAAGACAAAACGTATAAGCACGGGGCTTATCATTCGTTTAACATCAAAGATCCTAAGCCAAGAAATATTCATAAGGCCCAGGTTCGTGACAGAATCCTACATCATGCTGTTTTTCGGATTTTAAATCCCATTTTTGAGCCAAGTTTTGTCTCTGCATCGTTTTCTTGCCGGGAGGGCTACGGCACGCATAAGGGCGTTCAATATTTACAAGACACTTTGAGAAAGGCAACCCAAAACGGCAAAGTTTCATGTTTTACCCTAAAGTGTGATATTAAAAAATTCTTCGATACAATCGACCATGATACTTTGCTTAGCATATTAAAAAAGAAAATTAAGGATGAGAACACAATTTGGCTTTTGAAGCATATCATATCTAGTTTTTCTTCCAATTACTCCTTGATGGGCATTGAGAAGGGTGTCCCAATCGGAAACTTGACCTCCCAGCTTTTTGCTAATATTTATTTAGGCGAACTCGATCGGTTTATTAAGCAAGAGCTAAAAGTAAAATATTATCTTCGTTACACAGACGATTTTTTAATAATTTCGGAAAACAAAGGATATCTGGAAAAAACCCTGCCTCCGATTGTCTCTTTTTTACAGGAAAAGCTCTACTTAAAGATTCACGACGAAAAGACAAAAATACAAAAAACGAGCCAAGGAGTAGATTTCCTTGGCTACGTTGTTTTTAACAAATACAAGCTAGTCAGGACGAAAACTCGAAAAAGGATATTTAGAAAATTTAAAATGAAAATCGAAAACTACATTGGAGGAAAGATTTCTAAAAATTCTCTTTCGCAATCGCTTCAATCTTATCTTGGATTTTTATGTCATGGCGAAAGCTCTTTTGTAGAGGAAGCCTTCAAGAAAAATTTCTTAAAAGCCGTCGCCAATAGAAGTCTTGATATTATTTGACTATCGAGCAATTATCTAGCAAAACATTCATTAATTCTCCTTTGACTTTCCCCTGAAGGGTTATCCTTGTATCCTTGGCGAGGGTGGCAAGCTGTGATTGATCGCTTTTATCAAACATACATTGGACGCCAGTTATTATGTCTCCCGTATTAAGAGAAACATAAGGAGTATCCAAAATATCTTTTCCGATATTGCTTATGGTACCTGTGACTTGGATTATTTTGCCCTTGTATTTTGTATCTGCTGCAACTTGATTCGCTTTATAATCAGCAGATAATTCAGCTGCTGTGACCTGTATGGTTGGGGCTTGTTGCTGCGCACCGTTCTGAGCTGATTGGGTTGAATTATTACTTGTGGTATTTTTTGATCCACTTGACCCGATGATTATAAAAATTACAATGACTGCTAGAACCCAAAACCACCAGCGCTTATATATCTTCTTTTTTGGTTTTTGCGTTTGATTTTCCATATATTTTTAATTTTAATTACTTAAATTTTTAGGCGTCGACCTCCTTGCCATATGATTCTACCATTTGAATTTCATCGTTCGTTAAATCATATAGTTCATAAACCCTACTATCGATTTCTTCATTAATTTTTTCTATATTTGACTTTATTGAAATCCAATCTTCTGAATTTTCTGCAAACTCCCTTATTTCTCTATTAAGGCTAATCAATTTATCGACTAATTTAATTATTTGCTTTTGGGCCTGATGATCTGCTACATGGATTGGAAACTTTTCCAATTCGTTTACTTTAAATTGCGGGAAAATCTTCCTCTGAAATTTATCAAAAGCTTTAGCAAACCAATAAGAAATCAACTTTGAGTTTATTATTCCTAAAATATATTTTAGATCATATTTCTCATCCATATTTAAAATAATCATACTATTGATATCATTCAAATATTCTTCTTCTGTAAAAATTCCATTAATACAATAAGGATATGGAGACGGTATCTGCCTGACTAAAATTCTGGGACTTTTAAAAAATTCAGACTTTCTGGGTGCGGCTAAACACTTTCCATATTTTAGGTATAGTCCGCTCCAATTAACCAAATATCTTTTCACGTTCTTCCCTTCAAGATATTTTAGATAATCATCGCCTTCTTTTTTATTTGAATGGTAAATCCTGTCGTCTTTCATTTTTTCGGTCTGAGCAGGTGTGCCCTTACCGACTTCGTACGCTTTTAAGCCCGCCTTAACAATACAAATATCCCCCAATTTATCACATCCGTCTAATTTTTTAATAATCGGATCTGCTTTATTATTTGATCTGCCAATATGAATAATAAATTCGTCTTTCAGAAAATCCTTAATTTTATAGGTATTCAAAGCCAAAACCGCGCTATCTTTTATCTCGCCAAGTTGGATATCTGTCGGAGAATCTTTCTTAAAGATTAATATACAGGTGTCCACCGATGCTTGTGAGAAAACCGATTCGTCTGCGTTTATAATTTTCAGATCCGAAGTATTTCTTAATAAATATTCCCTGAGAAATGCAAACGAGTTAATCGTGAGCCAATTGTTGGGAACTATATATCCGAACTCGCCTTTGTCTTTCAAAAGATTTATACCTCGTTCGATAAATAGAGAAAAAGTATTTAGCTGATATTTCTGTAATTTATAGTTTTCGTAATAATATTTTTTCTCATCTTCTTCAAAACCACCACCTCTGGTAAATATATATGGCGGATTGCCTATAACGGCATCGAAACCACCTTGTTTAAAAACCTCAGTAAATTGCTCTTGCCAGCTGAAAGGCTTTTTGTTTTTGAAATCTTTACCGAAATATTTTTGTAATTCTTCATCCGTACCGGATATAAGTGAATTACCATTTTTAATATTATTTAAAAATGGCAATTTTTCTCTTTTACTTAAAGCGTTGATCAACAAATTTAATCTTGTAATTTCAACTGCCTGTTGGTCTAAATCAACTCCATAAATATTTTCTTGAAGGATTTGAATTTTTAGAATATCCTCGGTTCCCCTGAAACCGAACTCTTTATATTTTTCTAAAATAACGTGGAAGGCCTTAATCAGAAAAGAACCCGATCCGCAGGCCGGATCAATTACTTTAATTTTTTTGATATCCTCAATTGTTTTACATTTATCCAAAACAGGGCCCAAAGCGTTTTTTACAATGTAATCAACGATGTAGCTTGGAGTGTAGTAAATTCCTTGTTCCTTTCTTTTTCCAGCATCTTTTGAAACAGTGGCACCCTTTCTTGATTTAGAAAGCCTATGGCTTAGATAATTTTCATAAACTGTGCCAAGCACATCGGCTGGCATAGCCTTAAAATCATACTCATAATAGCCCTCTTTACCATAAAGAACATGAATTACCTTTTCAGTTGCCCCGCTGTATTCTTCCCATTTCTCAAAAGGGTGAGGAGAAAAAAGATTGGAATTATAATAACTATCAAATTCCCGAAACTTCTCGGTCATCGCTTCGTAGAGCTGTTTTTTAGTTTCTTCTCTAGCTTGTCTGACCATAGGAATTAGAGTCGATGGCTCAATACCCCTATCTTCCGCAACCCTAATGAAAAGGAGACGATCCAATAATTTTTGAACGCCCTCATCTAACAAATCGGGATCAACGCCACCATTCCACTGGCCGAGGTCTTTAGTCAAAATATCCCTGCAATTTTGCAGATCTTTGTATAATAAATTCGTTACAGATATTCTTTGAACTTTCTTCCCAACTTTTTCTGCTTCTTTATCTAATAAGTCTACTTGGAAGGACTCTTTCGTGAGTAATGCCAGCTGGTCAAACCTTTCTAAAAATTCTGTGCAGTTAATTTCAAAAAATCTTTTATCAGATAGCTTACCTTCAATATCTTGAGCGTTAAAAACAATTAGTGTCTCAAAATTTGTAAGTACTGCCCAGGTAGCACCCTTGTTGAAAGAATATTTAATGGCTTGATTGGCAAATTTCTCATCATGGATGTCAACGTTAAATCGTTTAGCTTCTAAATAAAACTTGATCCTATCGTTTAAATAGAATCCATAATCTACCCTTTCTGAAGAGATTGTTTCTTCGGCTGATACTTCTGTCCTACTGTAGACAGCCCAACCAAGTATTTCAAAAAGGGGTAAGATGAAATCCTTTTTAGTCTGCTCTTCCGAGTAGAGTTTTAATTTTCCTGAATTTTTAATATCCTCGTATTTCTTAACGAGGTTTTTTAAATCTTGTTGTTTAGGCATACTAGGGATAGTTTTATTTATGCCTTTTTCTGGTCGGAAAACACAAAGCTCCCCGCCAGCGACAGCCTTTCGACCATCCGTATATCTTTCGATATACGACTATCCCTAGTACTCTGACGAGGAGTTCTCTACTAGGGATAGTTTTAGTGCCATGCCTATAGAAAATCTATAAGTTTAGGCGGATTATTAAATTGTTATTTTAATGTTAGCTTAATTTTTAACTTTTGGGAAGCATGACTTACCGACAGTTTACCAACTTATGACAAAAACAAGACTCAATTATAAATATAAACCAGTTATGAAAAAGTCAGCAAGAATCATTGCTGACTTTTTCATGTTAATATTAATATCAATTTATTAGTTCTGCGTAGTTGTAGATGAAGTTGGTGCAATTTTATTTCCTCTTACATGTCCTCCTAAATAAACTTGACACAATTATAATATTACTACAACTAACGACGGTTTTTATTTCAAAAATAGTCAATTATCACACCAAATTTATTTACTATTTTTATAGCTTTAATGGATAAACTTTACAAGATACATAAAGAATATTCCTATTAAAAAAACAAGAAAAATTGTAATTGATTTCTTTATGTTGCTCTCTTTCCTTATTTCCGGTATTAAATCAGAAGCTGAAATATAAACGAAACCGCCTGCGGCGAAAGGTAAAAGATATGGCAAAACATTTTCAAGGCGCGAAAAGAAGAAATAACCAACAATTCCTCCAAGCACTACCGTTAAAGCAACTGCGTAATTCAATATTAAAGCTCTTTTTTTACTGAAACCCGCATGGATAAGAACGCCGTAGTCCCCAATTTCCTGTGGAATTTCGTGCACGGCAACGGCCAATGTGGTAACAACGCCTAAGGCCGGGCTGACCATAAATGTACTGGCGATAATCAAACCATCAATAAAATTATGTATACTGTCGCCTATCAGATTCATATGTCCAAAGGTGTGGATTTCACAATTTTCTTTATGACAATGCCTCCAGTGAAGTACTTTTTCTATTAATAAGAAAACCACGAAAGAAATAAGGAAAATTGAGAATAACGCCTCCGGATTTATTTCTTCTGCGGCCTCCGGCATTAAGTGCAAAAAAGCCCCGCCCATCAAAGCCCCTGCAGACAAGGCGACGAGCATTATCGTAATATTCGAAAGATGCTCTTTTTTTAAAAAAATAAATATTACTGCAACCCAAACGCAGAGAGTTATGACAAATGTCCCCGAAATTATCATTAACAAAACCATTTTATTCGTGTTTAATAATTTTAATCGCCTTTCCCGTTGTCAAAGCGTCCGCGATTTTAGCGGAAGCTGAATAGAGAATCCTTTGATATGTACTGGTGGAAGCTTTCATCTTTTCTGCTGCCTCTTGCTGATCCTTATTTTCAGCATAACGGAGCCTAAAAGCCTCAATTTCTTCAAGCGAAAGCTCCACGATTTCCAAATCGCGCATAGGCACCCCGTGTGGCTTGAAGTAGACTACATCGGGCGCAAACTTTATTCCTTTACAAAAACAATTTCTTGGTCTTGGCATAGCATTAAAATTTATGATATTGTAATTTTAAGAAGGCAACCCCGTCCCAACATACATCGGGACGGGCTCCCTGCCTTCTTTTATTTTTGGCCCTCTTTCTGGGCTAACTCTTCCTTAACTGCTTTTAACTCGTTTTCCAGCATCACTTCTCTATCCTTTAACATTTCATCTCTTTCTTCCTTTGTGTAAAACATCCTTCCAAATAATCCGCCTTCGCACCCACAACCATAACCTCTGCCCCAGCCTAATCCTCTTCCGCCTCCGCAATTGCCCATACCTCTGCCTGTTTTAGGACCTTGGCCCATTGGGCCTGTTCCGTCTAATTTTGGCATATTTTTTTATATTTATTTTTATATTGAGGTACGACCAACTCCTCTGTTTTGAGTATATACCCGAAACTATACCCATGTCAAGAGATAAATAAAAAGAAGTGCTTTTTTTGGTTAAGTTAAATTAATGCTTTATAGGACAACCTGCAGTGGATATGAAATTGGACAAGCAATCATGAGACATCAGGTTTAAGCCTCTTGGGTCTGGACTAAAGGTCATGATTGCGTCATTCCTTATACTTGAAAGGTCGACATTAAAGCAATAATTAAAAACAAAAACATGGAACAAACAACAATGCAAACGAAGAGGGGCGTTGAGATGACTTCCCTTCCTATTAAATACTGCCTCTATGCTCGTAAAAGCACCGAATCAGAAGAAAGGCAGGTACTTTCGATAGATTCACAGATAAAAGAGATGCTCCTAATGGCCGAACGAGAGAAGCTGAATGTGATAGAAATTAAGCGAGAATCACACTCAGCGAAAGAAACAAACCAAAGACCGATATTTAACGAGATTATCGATGAGCTTAGGCAAGGTAAATTCAATGGGATACTGACATGGGCGCCAGATCGCATATCAAGGAACGCCGGAGACCTTGGGAAAATTGTAGATCTTATGGATGCAGGTCTTCTTTCAGAAATAAGAACCTACGGACAGAGATTTACTAATTCGCCAAGTGAAAAATTTCTCTTAATGATATTGGGCTCCCAAGCAAAATTAGAAAACGACAATAGGGGCGTAAACGTTAAAAGAGGCCTTCGAGCTAGGGTAGAAATGGGATTTTGGCCCACAATGGCTCCGCTAGGATATTTAAACCAAAGATTGATGGATAAAAAATGCCAACTAATTGTAGATCCAGCTCGAGCCCCAATTGTAAAAAGAATGTTTGAACGAGTGGCTCACGAAGGCTATTCGGGCAGAAAATTATACAATTGGCTAAAATTCGAGTTAAACTTTTATACGAGGGGTAATAAGCCACTAACGCTATCGGGGATATATAGGATACTGGATAATCCTTTCTATTACGGAATGTTCGAATTTCCAAAATCCAGCGGTAACTGGTATCAAGGAAAACACCAGGCAATAATTACACAGGAATTATTTGAAAAAGCCAAAGCTCAATTAAAACGCGATCAAATTGTCAGGCAGAATAAAGAATTTTCATTTACGAAACTCTTCACCTGTGGTTACTGCGGATCAACGATATGCGCCGAAGAGAAGTGGAAAGTATTGAAAGATGGTACGTCGGCTCACTACATATATTATGGCTGCGGACGCGCAAAAGACAGAAATTGCAGGAATAAATATATCAGAGAGGAGGAATTAATTGATGAACTGCTAAAAATTATTGATGTGGTAAATATTAATGAACTCGGAATGCGAACCAAGCTTGAGGACGAAATAAGACGATTTAACAAGCTACAAAAAATCGTGAATGGCAGATCAGGCCAATCCTTGGTCGAGGACAATGAAGTAAATATTCGCCAGTATGCAAAGTACTTGCTCAAAGAGGGAAGTAAATCAGACAAGCGCGAACTGCTCGGAAATCTACGAAGCAAATTAAGCTATAAAGATAAAAAAATAACTATGGTTGAATAGCAAGCAAAAACACGAATCTTGATTCGTGTTTTTGCTTTACTAATCTTACTTTAAAAACCTTTCTATATTCGCTTGATGCTCTTCGTAGGTTTTAGAACAATGAGTTTGTCCGCTTGAGTCGTGAAGATAATACAAGCAACCTGTTTCTGTCGGATTTAGCACGGCATCAATTGCGTCAAGCCCGGGATTACAAATTGGATGAGGCGGAAGTCCGATATGAAGATATGTATTATATGATGATTCCGTTTTATAATCTGCCAGTGTTATCTTCGGCCACCAGTTTCCCTGTTCTCCTAATACATATTGGACGGTGGCATCAATTTCTAATTTCATTGGCGGATCGTTGAACAACCTATTCCAAATTATCCCCGCAATTAAAGGCATATCGGCTTTGTTTGCCGCTTCTCTCTGGACAAGAGAAGCAACTTTTAATGCCGTTGTCCATTTAACATTTTCTTTTACAAATTTGTCAGCATAAGGTTGAAATTTTTCGTTAAATTTTGCTCGTAATCTGTCTGCAATCTGCAAACCTGTTTCATCTTTTGGTAAAAGATATGTATCAGGGAAATAAACTCCTTCGGTTTCATCGTAATTCATTGTCGTGTATTTATCTATCCATTTTTGTTTCTGTTCATCGCTCCAGCCAAGCGCGTCGCCAATAAGGTCTGCTATTTGCTCTTTTCTCAGACCTTCGGGAATCACAACCCATTTCATATACGACTCATTGAAAGCCGTTACCATTTCCCAGGCATTCATGCTTTTTGATATTTTATATCCGCCCGGCTCAATCTCTTTTCCCTTCAGCGCATAGCTAAATGCCCACTCATTTTTTATGAAGCCTTGTTCATGGAGTTTTTGAATTGTATCTTTAGCTTTAGAACTTAGTGGAACTATAAAACGTTCAGGTTCAGCTTGTTTCTGCGGAGATCCAAAAAACGATCCATAGGTTATCCAAAATCCTAACCCAGCGATGATTACGAATACTCCAATAACAATTAATGCGATCTGAAGTTTTTTATTCATACTTTTTTAGGCATTCGGGTCGCTCCGATAGTAAATTGTGTTGGCGGAGGAGGTGAGACTCGAACTCACGGGTCCCTTTCGAGACACGCCTTTCCAGGGCGTTGTAATGGCCGCTATACGACTCCTCCAAAATTTATGATAGCTCTAAAAAAGTTATTGCAATTAATGATAGCACTATTCCTATGGTTTGGTAAACAGACAAGGGCTCCTTAAAATACAGCCACGTGACAATCGATAATGTGACAACGTTAAAAATGATAAAAATAGCAGATGCAACCGCGATGTTTTCGTATTTGTATGACCCAACAAGAAAAAACATTCCAACTATATAAATTAAAATACCCGTGATAAAAAGGGGCACGGAGTTAGTGTTTACCCACTTTTTCATTATTATATCGCCCGCTGTCAGAATAATTCCCCCTATCAACAAAAGTGCCAGTGCAAAAAAATTCATAATTAAACTTCCATGTCGCGCAAGGCGCTAATGCGCTCGCCTACTGGAGGATGTGTGCTAAATAATTTTGCAAACCAATTAGCTTTTTGCTGGCCCTTATATGGCGAGTCAATAAACAATGATGCTGTTGCGTCGTTAGTAATTCTCATCGGAGTTGAATCTGCCGCAATTTTTTCGAGAGCGCTCGCCAACCCTTCTGGGTATCGGGTTAACAGTGCTCCGTCGGCATCAGCCAAAAATTCTCTTTTTCTTGAAATTGCTAATTGCACCAAAGCGGCAGCAACTGGGGCCAAAATGGCTGCTAGAATTCCAACAATCATTAAAATCGCGCCCACGCTGTTATTTTCATTATCTGACCTTCGCCTTCCGCCTCCCCAAAAACTTATCCTCATGAAAAAATTTGCGAGCATTGCCACAACCCCGGCTAAAACTGCAACAACAGTTGATAGCAACATGTCTTTGTTTCCAATATGCGATAATTCGTGAGCCAACACCCCCTGTAATTCTGTTTTGTTTAAACGATTTAAAAGCCCTTGAGTTACTGCTACCACTGCATGCTTTTTGTCGCGCCCAGTTGCAAACGCATTTGGCTGCATCTCTGGAATGATATAAATTTTAGGCACAGGAAGCCCAGCTGTTATGCAAAGATTTTCGACAACGTGATAAAGTTCTTGGTTTTTGTTGTGGTCTATTGGGATCGCCCTATACATTGCCAAAACAATTTTGTCTGACCACCAATAACTTCCAAAAGATGAGAAAATGCTTATAAATACGGCCACATAAAGAATCGCGCTGTCATTCAACAAATAGCTAAACAAAAAACCCAAGGCTATTATAAATACCAAAAACCCAGTTATTAGAAACCAGGTTTTACGTGTGTTAGAATCTGCTTGTTTGTAGATTGAAGCCATAAAAAATTAGAACTTCACTGCAACGGGCTCCCTTTCTGCGTCGTTAGCTGTTTGAAATAATTCCATTGCCTTAAACCCAAGTGGGTTGGCTATTAAATTTTCTGGGAAGCTTTCTATCTTTATGTTTAAATCTCTAACATTTGTGTTATAGAATCTTCGAGCTGCTTGAATTTTGTCTTCTGTGTCGGTTAATTCTCTTTGCAACTCTAAAAAATTTGTAGATGCCTTTAAATCTGGATAATTTTCAGAAACGGCAAATAAGCTCTTTAATGTGCTTGAAAGCATGTTTTCTGCGTCTCCTTTATCTTTTAAGCCTGTGGCCCCCATGGCAGCTGCCCTAGCTTGAGTTACTTTTTCAAACAATTCTCTTTCATGAGTTGCATAACCCTTTACTGTCTCAACTAAATTTGGAATCAAGTCATACCTCCTTTTAAGTTGAACGTCGATGTCTGCCCATGCTTCTTTTGCTCTATTCTTTAACACCACCAAGGCGTTAAAAGCCATCATTAGCCAAAGGGCTGCTAGAACTAAAACGACTAAAATTATATAAGCTATTGTCATATTATGCATAGAATCCTGGCAAATAGCGTTTCTTCACGGAAGAAATGCTACCATTTGGCAGGATATTCTTTTATATTAATTATATTAACTTTTTTTATAAACTCTCGATTAACCCAGTTATATATGGGTGTTGCGTTTCAAATTTGCAGCCTTCCATATACTTTTTTAATGAAGGGTGCGAGTAGTGGTAACCGATTTTCTACAAACCTTCTATTAATTCTGTAATATATGGATGCTGAGTTTCAAACTTGTAATTAAAAAGTTTTAGCAAAATCATAAAGTCTGCAAGCTCTGAACGAAATTTTTCTGGCCCAGTAAAAACTTCCCACAACTGCCGTGTAAGATTTTTAGTGTAATGATTTAAAACCTCGTAATCAGACTTATTTTTTAGGTGGTTTATTATCTGCTTAAACTCTCCCCTATCTAGCCAAACTCCTTGGCACATTTTACAAAAATCAACCCTAGTATTTGAACCATCATACTTAACCTGCCTCAACCCCACTCTGCAAATAGGACAATGCTTATCACCATGAGATACCTGGAATTTTGACTTATCTCTCCATAAATCAACATCAACCCAATTTAAATTTTTGTCTTTATCATCTTTTGCCAGCCTTAACTCGTCTTTATCAAACCAAATACCCAAACACCTTGGGCAGCAATCAACTTCCACATTATGAAACAAAACTTTCTCTAAATACTCTTTATCGTTTGGACATTCCATTAATTTATAATAACAAAATCACAGATTTATGCAATAAAAAAGCTCTCTGTGTCAGACACATCGAGCCATAACTACATGCGTGCTATCGCGGCTTTGTTTTTTTGCCACCCCCGGGCGTCTTTTTCCCCGACCGCCTCACCGGCCATGCCTTTCTGCCACGAACCCTGTATTTGACTCCACCCACGTAAAACGTGGATCCATCCCTGAATCTCATGACCTTCTCCTATCAAAGGACAACTTAAGCCAATCAACAATTACTCGACTTCCAAGAGTTCGCCAACCTTATCGAGGAAAGCGCCGGACTCAAGGGGCTTTTTCATAAAGGCGCTTGCCTTGTGCCTTGGTGGCTCCGTGTTCCGGCTAATGAGCAGGATCTTGGCATTAGGGTCCCTTTCCCTAATTTTAATCGACAGCTCGGCTCCGCTCATAACAAGCATGTCAACATCGCTGATAATCAGGTCAAACCCCTCTCCCCCAACGATCCTTTCCCATGCAGCTTCTGCGCTTTCAACTCCAACGACGTTCTCTCGCCCATATAAGGTGCCCAACAAGAGCATCAAACTTCCACAAACATTTTCGTCGTCGTCGGCTACCAGAATCTTCATGGTTTGTTCCCTCAGAAAAGCCCTTGAAAACATGTCGATGATCACAACTTAATACTATATTGTTTCGCTATTTTGTAAAGCGTGATAATCGAGTTCTTTATGCAACAAAAGAGGAGCTCGCGGGAGCTCCTTACAATCTTACGTCTTGCCAGCAAGTCTTTTGACTAACGAGACGAACTCATCGATGTCAAATGGCTTCCCAACAAAAAAATGTGCGGGGTGAGACGGCGGCGGGTCGTTGGCGCTTATGAGCACCGTCATTATCTCCGGATATTCTTTCCGGACCTGCTCGATCAAATCAGGGCCATTTCTGTTGGGCATGTTGGTATCGCTGACCAGAAGCTTGATGTTCAAACCCGGGGTTTTGATCACGCCCCAAGCTATTACACCATCTTCCGCCATCAACAATTTTGCCCACGGAATGTACCCCTCAAAAATGTCTTTCACTGCATCGCGTATGACCTCAGAGTCATCCACGAACAAAACAGTCACTTGCATTTCCATGACACTCCCCCAAACTAAACCCGATAATTCTCAACGAACACAACATAATAATATATGTTTTACATCTTTTGTCAATAGGCGCAGACCAAACAAAAAAGAGCTTAAAGCCCTTTTTTGCAATTTATTATTTTTAGTAATCTCCACCCATCATTTGGTTTGGCGTAGCATGGTTGAGGCAACTTTCTTTCTTCGGTAATTCTGAAACAACAGCCTCGGTTGTTAAAAGCATGCCGGCAGCTGAAACCGCGTTTTCTAAAGCAGTTCTTGTAACTTTTGTTGGGTCCACAACTCCTGCTTTTATCAAACTTTCATAAACCATTGTCTGTGCATTAAATCCAAAATCTCCCTGCCCTTCTTTTACTTTTTGCACAACAACAGCTCCATCAATTCCAGCATTTTCAGCAATTTGCCTTACTGGCTCTTCAATTGCCCTTCTCAAAATGTTAACTCCGGTTTTTTCGTCTCCAACCGCGTCTATTTTATCAAACGCTGACAACGTTCTCAGCAAAGCAACTCCGCCCCCAGGCACAATTCCCTCTTCAACCGCAGCCCTTGTTGCATGCAAAGCGTCTTCTAATTTGTGCTGTTTTGCTTTTTGTTCAACTTCTGTGGCTGCTCCAACTTTTATAACTCCAACCCCACCTGCTAATTTTGCCAATCTCTCTTGAAATTTTTCTTTATCGAAATCCAAGGTAGCCAAACTGATTTCTTTTTTAATAGCGCCAACTCTTGCCTCAATTTTGTCTTTTGCACCCTTGCCCTCAACAATTGTTGTATTTTCTTTTGTAGAAATCACGCGTCTTGCTTGCCCCAACATTTCTATTTCTGCGTTTTCTAATTTCATTCCCTTCTCTTCAGAAATTACTTCGGCTCCCGTCACAATAGCAATGTCTTCTAACATTTCTTTTTTCTTGTCGCCAAACCCCGGAGCCTTAACTGCTAAAGCATTAAATATTCCTCTTATTTTGTTTACTATTAAAGTTGTTAAAGCATCTCCATCAACGTCGTCTGCAATAATAACCAACTCTTTTTTGCCAACTTTAACTAATTTTTCTAACAAAGGTAAAATTTCTTGCAGAGAGCTTATTTTTTTATCTGTAATTAAAATATATGGATCTTCGAGCGAGGCCTCCATTTTTTCTGTGTTAGAAACCATGTAGCCTGAAACATATCCCCTATCAAATTGCAAACCTTTTACAATTTCTTTTGAAAGCCCGAAGGTTTTTGATTCTTCTGTAGTGATCACTCCATCTTTTCCAACTTCTTCCATAACCTCGGCAATTAAATTTCCCATCTCTGTGTCTTGCGCCGAAATTATTGCAACCTGAGCCTTTTCTTCTTTGGTAGTAATAGGTTTTGACATTTGCTTTAAAGCCTCAACAACTGCATCTTTAGCCATTATAATTCCCTTTCTTAGGGCCAATGGATTTGCCCCGGCAGCAACATTTTTTAAACCCTCGGTGGCAATTGCTTGGCAAAGCAAAACAGCTGAGGTTGTGCCATCTCCTGCAATATCATTTGTTTTCGAAGCAACTTCTTTTATTATTTCAGCTCCAATGTTTTCAACATTATCTTCAAGCTCAATTTCCTTGGCAATTGTTACTCCGTCGTTAGTAATTGTCGGGCTGCCAAAACTAGAACCCAAAACAACGTTTCTGCCTTTCGGACCAAGAGTTACCTTGACCGCATTGGCCACTTTATCTAGGCCAGATTTTAAAATTTTACTTGCATCTTCACTATATTTTATAGATTTAGCCATAATACTTTATAAGTTAACGAGGGCTTTTTGCGAAAGAAATGGTTACGGAGGCAGCCCGTTGTGGCTGCCGAGTTACAAGCGCGTTTGAAATTGCATATATTTAAACGCAATTTCAAACGACGCTGTGTTTCTGTAGTAAAAAGCCCGAACGATTACTCAATTATCGCTAATATATCACTTTCGCTAGCGATTAAATATTCTTTTTTATCAATTTTGATTTCGCTTGGTCCATATTTTGTAAACAAAACTCTGTCTCCTGGTTTTATTGTCATAGGAATTATTTTACCCTCTGGAGTTGTCCTGCCTTGCCCAATTGCAATAACTTTTCCTTCTTCAGATTTTTCTTTCGAAGCTGTCTCTGGCAAAAAAATACCAGCCTTGGTTTTTTCTTCTTCTTTAATTGGTTCTATTAAAATATGATCTGATAATGGCTTGATGTTCATCTTATTTTATTTAGTTTAATAATTTAATTTAATCTATTTTAAATACTTCCCAGTGTACGAAGCCTTAATTTTGGCGATGTCAGCTGGAGTTCCTTCGCCGACAATTTGCCCACCACCCGAGCCACCTTCTGGGCCCAAATCAATTAACCAGTCGGCGTTTTTAATTAAATCTATGTTGTGTTCAATAACCAAAACCGTGTTGCCCTTATCAACCAACCCACCCAAAACAGAAATAAGTTTTTTAATGTCGTCAAAATGCAAACCAGTTGTTGGCTCGTCCAATATATATAAAGTCTTCCCTGTGCCCTTGCGAGAAAGTTCTGTTGCTAGTTTTACTCTTTGCGCTTCTCCACCAGACAAGCTAGTCGCCGCCTGGCCCAAAGCAACATAAGACAACCCAACTTCTTTTAGAGTTTTCATTTTTTCATAAAGCCCTGGAATGTTTTTGAAAAATTCCATTGCCTCTTCAACTGTCATTTCCAAAACTTCGGCAATGTTTTTATCTTTATAGGTAATTTCCAAAACTTCTTTGTTATATCTTTTGCCTCGGCATTCTTCGCACTCAACATAAATATCTGGTAAAAAATACATCTCAACCTTTTTCTGGCCCTGACCCTCGCAGGCCTCACATCTTCCACCTTTTACGTTAAAACTGAATCTGCCCGCAGAGTATCCGCGAACACGAGCCTCTTTTGTTTTTGTAAAAATATCTCTTATATGTGAAAACGCACCAGTGTAAGTGGCTGGGTTTGACCTTGGAGTTCTTCCAATTGGCGACTGGTCAACTAAAACAACCTTGTTTACGTTTTCAGTTCCTAGAATTTCTTTGTGTTTTCCCGGCTCGTCTTTTGCTCTATAAAACTTTTTTAGCAAATATTTTGCCAAAATGTCGTTTACCAAAGAAGATTTTCCAGAACCCGAAACTCCGGTTACACAAACAAATTTCCCTAAAGGAATTTTAACATCAACGTTCCTTAAGTTATGTTCTTCTGCGCCCTTTATTTCTAAATATCTCTGTTTACCCTGAGCGGGGTACCCTCCGGGTCTGAAGGGTTTTTTCTTTCTTCCTTCAATTGACACTGTTTTTCTTCCAGACAAATAATCTCCAGTTAAAGTGTGCGATTTTAATATTTCTTTATATGTTCCTTCAAAAACAACTTTACCTCCATGTTTTCCGGCTCCTGGGCCAATATCAACAATCCAGTCTGAGGCTGCCATTGTTTGCGGGTCGTGCTCTACAACAACAACTGTGTTTCCAAGTTCTTTTAATTTAACCAGTGTGTCTATCAATTTATGCTGATCTCTAGCATGCAAACCAATTGAAGGCTCGTCTAATATATATAAAACTCCAGACAACTTTGAACCAATTTGTGTTGCCAATCTTATTCTCTGCTCTTCTCCACCAGCTAATGTGCCAGCTTTTCTAGACAAAGTTAAATAAGCCAAACCAACGTCGGTTAAAAATTGAGTTCTGTCTATAATTTCTTTTAAAATTGGCTGGCTAACTTTTACTTCCCCTACGTTTAACTTTGAGGGCAACAATTCGAAAAATTCTTTTACTTTATCAACTGGCATATCAACCACTTTATCAATAGACAAATCAGCAACCGTTACTGCCAAAACTTCTGGCTTTAATCTTTTGCCTTGGCATTTAGGACAAAGCTTAATTACCATATACTGCTCGATTTCTTGGCGGGTCCAATCAGAATCTGTTTCGTGATATCTTCTTTGTAAGTTTGCGGTTACGCCCTCAAAACCACCCTGGCCGGGCAGGCCATCGCCATATAAAATAATATCAATAACTTTTTTAGGTAAGTTTTCTACTTCTTCGTCTAAAGAAAATTTATATTTGTCGGCTAACCCAGAAAGTATTGAATAATAATATCCTTGTCTGCCAACTTTGTGCGAAGCGCGAGACCATGGCCAAATTGCGCCCTCGGCAATTGTTAACCTTTTGTTTGGAATTACTAACCCTGGGTCAACTTCTAGCTTTTCGCCAAGTCCTGTACACTCTGGGCAAGCTCCATAAGGGTTGTTAAAAGAAAATAGTCTTGGCTCTAATTCTGGCAAAGAAATTCCACATTCTTCGCATGCAAAATGTTCTGAAAAAATTAAATCATTTTCTTTATAATCATTAACTGGTTTTGCAGACTTTTTGTTTACAATTACAATTCCCTTTCCTAGCCTTAAAGCAATTTCCAAAGAATCAACCAACCTTGACCTGTCTAAATCTTTATCTAAAACCAATCTATCAACAACAACTTCAATGTCGTGCTTTTTTTGTTTATCCATTGGTTTGTCGAGCGATTCCTCAACTGGAAAGACTGTTCCATCAACCCTTACCCTAACAAACCCCCCTCTTTGAATTTCTTCTAACACTCCGTGGTGCTCACCCTTTTTTGTGCGAATAACTGGCCCCAAAATGGTTATTTCGGAACCTTTTGGAAGTTTTAAAACTTGGTCAACAATTTGATCAACTGTTTGCCTAGAAATTGATTTTCCACAATTTGGGCAATGAGGTTTTCCAATTCTTGCATATAAAAGACGCAGATAATCATAAATTTCTGTAATTGTACCCACGGTTGACCTTGGGTTATGAGTAGATTTTCTTTGGTCTATAGAAATTGCTGGGCTTATTCCTTCTATTTTATCAACATCGGGTTTATCCATTACTCCCAAAAACTGCCTGGCATATGCTGATAAACTTTCTACATATCTTCTCTGCCCTTCTGCATATAAAGTATCAAAAGCTAAAGATGATTTTCCCGAACCAGAGAGTCCGGTAATTACAATCAACTTATTTTTGGGCAAATCTAAATCGATGTTTTTTAGATTGTGAACCCTTGCACCCTTGATTCTTATAAAATCATTTTGCATAGCAAAAACTTTTAGTGCTTCATTATATACTTTTAAATTAAATAGTTCAAGAGTACGTGCGTTTGCATAAAAAAAGGGCCTCGCAATTTGTGGGGGACACATCATCCGCGCAGTGCACTTGCGCAGAGGATGCCACAAAATCGCGAAGCCCAGAGCCGAAAGGCCCATGACTTCAGGTTGAGGAGGTTGCAGCGCGGCCGCTCTGTTTGGCGAGTAAAGTATCGCATCCGTTTCTCCGCCAGCACCGCGCAGTTCCCTTGTCGGCCTCCTTAAGCCGGACGAAGGAGACCTTCGCACCGATGTCGGCGAGAATCTGCCTGATCTCCACAGCTGTCGTACAGCTGTCAGGAGACGAACATCCGTGACCAATGCCGATCTCAACTACGTCCCCAACCAGCCGGATAGGGCCAATAGCGCAGCGAGCTGCACACTGCCTCGTCTTCACGGAAAGACCGTCGGCCAGTGCCGCAGTTACGCGTTCAAGCGTTACTTCCGCCACCAAACACCTCACTTTCATGTGAATGAACGGGAAACACCTTATATTAACGTCCTTTATTTATAAACCCAGATTGACTAATTGTCAATAGATATACTGCAAAACACCCATTGCATAAAAAAACTCGCGAGACAACTTGCTCGCGAGGCACAACTCAACAACGGATATTCGGGAGTCCGCTACTCCTTGGCCGGCTCTTGAACGAGCTTGCCGCGGTATTTTCTGATACTCTCGATAAGGTCACCGACAGTGAGGATTTTTGCTTCATCTTCTTCCGGCATTGAGATGTCGAACCCGTCTTCGAGGTCCATTTTCAACTCCACGAAGCTCAGGGAGTCGAGTTCCAAGTCGACGCGCAACAACATCTCGGCCGTGATCTCCTCTTTCGGCTTGTCCAACTTGTCAGCCATGATTTCGATTGCACGATCCCAAACTTCGTCTTTCGCTTGCGTCGCTGTTCCCGCCATCGCTTCTCTCCAATGAAGAATACCACCGTCCGAATGTCAAACAACAAAACAACACATATTTACATTAATACTTTTTCGTACTTTGTCAATTGTTATGTAAAAAAAGACCTCGCCGAGGGAAAAGCTTCCCTCAACGAGGCACAAATCCGGTTAGCCCGTTACGGCTACATCTGGTTCTCTGAACAGGACGCTCGAAGGCCACAGCCCTCATCTTGGCCGAGATAGCGCCACCAACGTACGTTGCGACGTCGCCAACGGTGAACATCATTCTCGCCTTCTTGTGAGGGATTTTGATGTCCAACCATTCTTCGATGACACCAAAAAGCCTGAACTTCATGCCGACGGTCAGCCCCAAATCCTCAGAAAAAAACGTCTTCTCCGAGACTTCAAGACAAGGCCGGCTATGGGCCAGCTCACTTATTACAACGGCAGACACGCGTTCTAACGGCGTTTGATACTGCATACCACCCTCCGGTTCAATATAGAAAACCCTTGATAGAGTCAATGTGCAAACTAAACATACTAATATGATAGCACCTAATTTCAACATTGTCAATAATATAAACTTCCAAAAATGAGCGCTTTATGATAGATTAAGCGCATGGATAAATTCAAAATTATCAACAAAAAATCCATTGATGACCTCCCAAAACATAGCGGAGTTTATTGTTTTATAAGCGAAGGGAAAACCATATATATAGGAAAGGCAATAAATATAAAAAACAGGGTAAAAAGTCACTTTAACCAGCCATCTTACAGAGACGACTTGTTTATGGGCAAAGTTGATGAAATTGGATATTTTGAAACTTATTCAGAAATTGAAGCTTTAATTTTAGAGGCTAATTTAATAAAAAAACACCAGCCTAAATTTAATGTTGTTTGGAAAGATGGCAAAAACTATTTTTATGTGGCAATAGAAAAAAATAACGCCAAAATTCCGTTTGTTTATATAACCCACCAACCCTTCGGCGCGGCTCAGGGCAAGAAAATAGAGTATATCGGCCCATTTGTTGAAGGCATGGCACTAAAAAAGACTCTAAAATATTTAAGACGCGCGTTCCCCTATTACACCGTGGCCAAGCACCCAAAAACAAAATGCACATATTGCCATTTAGATCTTTGCCCCGGGCCCGAAATATTTGAAAACCCTTCGACAAGCTCAGAGCTGCGGGAATACCGCAGAAATATAAAAAAGTTAATTTTAATTTTGCAGGGCAGGCGCAGTGCTGTTTTAAACTCGCTTAAAAAAGAAATGAGCGCGCTATCAAAACTAAATAAATTTGAGGAGGCTGCAAAAGTAAGAGATAAAATTTCTAACTTGCAACAAGTTATGTCACACGCCGGGGTTATTGAACCAATCAAACAATTAGCCACCGGTGGCTGGGAAAAAACTCAAAATATATTACGTGGCCTAACTGGATTAAGTAAAAATATATCAAAGATAGAATGCTATGACGTTTCAAATATGCAAGGAAAGTCTGCAACCGGGTCAATGGTTGCCTTTGTTGACGGGGCCCCAGACAAAAACCAATATAAAAAATTTAAAATAAATCTTGAAAACACGCCAAATGACATAGCGATGCTGAAAGAAACAATTGAAAGAAGGCTCTTCCACCCAGAATGGCAATATCCAGAAATAATTTTAATTGACGGAGGAATTGCTCAGTTGAATGTTGCAATAAAAGTTAAAAACGCAGCCGTGGCAACTAAAAACATAAAAGTGATTTCTGTAGCCAAAAGAGACAAAGACCTATATATAGAGGACAGGCAAGGGTTTATTCCGCTAAGGTCTTTGCCACAAGAAATTTATAACTTAGTTATACAACTAGACGACGAAGCCCACCGATTTGCCATTACCTACCACAAAAAACTTAGGAAAAACTCCTTGTTCCAATAAATTATTGCTTTTTGGTTAAAAATCTGCTAATATATACAAAGATGAAGAGATTACTCTCGCAGGTTATTGCCGCTGCTTTAGGGCTGTGGCTATCAACGTTGTTTGTGCATGGCGTTGTGATTAGAACATATCCAACATCAAACTTTTTCGGTTTTACCTTAACGCAACAATGGGAGATTTTCTTAGTCTTAGGAATTGTTTTAGGACTGCTAAACTTTTTCTTAAAGCCGATTCTTAGAGCCTTATCGCTACCGTTAGAAATAATTACCCTTGGACTTTTTACAATTGCAATAAACATGGGCTTAATATGGCTTTTAGACAAAATTTTTGACGAGCTATATGTTCCCCTATTTTTGCCCATGCTATACACAACTTTAATTATTTGGGCATCAAATATTATTATCGGATTTTTCTTAACTAAAAATAAAAAATAATAACAATGAATACAATATTATTTTACTCACAAATTATAGTATCTATACTTATAATTATACTTATCTCAATACAGCAAAGAGGAGCTGCTTTGGGCGCTGGATTTGGAGGCGGAGGCGAAGTTTACTCCACCAAGCGCGGAGCGCAAAAAAAGGTTTACTACGCAACAATCGTAGCAACAACCATTTTCCTCATTTTGGGCGTATTAAATATACTGGTCCCATAAGGATCCACAAATGAGCGCAAAGAAAATTCCTAGTTTTTCTCAGTGGAAACAACTTTTTAAGGTACTGAACAAGGCTGAAAGAATATTCTTTTTAGTTTTTGTTGTTTTAACTTTTTTGTCGGCAACATATCTTGTTGGCAGTCTTTACATAAATAACACCAAGGTTGCTCCAGCATATAGCGGAACATACACCGAAGGAGTGGTAGGCCAGCCACGGTTTATAAACCCAATATACGGCGAAACCAACGACGTTGATAGAACGCTAATTGGTTTAGTTTATTCTGGACTAATGACTTATGACAAAGATGGGAAAATAGTAAACGATTTAGTAAAAGACTACCAACTTTCAGAAAACGGAAAAACCTACACGTTTCAATTAAAAGATAACCTTTATTGGCAAGACGGAGTAGTACTCACGACAGACGACGTAATTTATACTATAAAAACAATCCAAAACTCAGACTATAAAAGCCCCCTAAGAGCTAACTGGCTAAACGTAGACGTGCAAAAAGTTTCAGATAAGTCATTTACTTTATCAATTAATTCTCCATATAATTCTTTTTTAGAAAATTGCACAATAAAAATAATTCCACAACACATTTGGAAAAATGTTCTAGCTGAAAACTTCACCCTTTCTCCCTATAACCTACAACCCGTTGGGTCTGGCCCATATTCACTATCTAACGTGCAAGAAACCAGCAATGGTTTCATAAAAAGTGTAGTGCTTACGTCTAATCATAAATATTTTGGCAAATTGCCATATATATCTAAAATTGACTTTGAATTCTTCAACGATAAAGAGGGCCTGATAAGCGCAGCCAACCAGAAAAAAATAGATGGATTTTCAGTGGCAAACATAAGCGACAACGAGGCTTTAGTAGAAAAACAAATACACCAAGGGTGGAATGCAAACGAGAAATTTAATATTTATTCATTTTCATTACCCAGATATTTTGCTGTATTTTTTAACACTCAAAATTCAAAAATTTTGTCTGACAACAATATAACCCAAGCCCTTAACCTTTCTGTAAATAAACAAGAATTAACCCAAAAAATAAGCACCACATATAAAGAGAAAATCTCTATTGTTAACTCTCCAATTTTGTCAGATTATTTTGGTTTTCCAGCCCCAACCGTGGCCTACAACTTCGACAACGCAGCGGCCAACAAACTTTTAGATAAATCTGGGTTTAAAGATGTTGGAAACAATCAAAGAGCCAAAGCAAACACCAAAAAACCTGCTTTCCAGTTTAAGGGCTATTTAAAAATAGGATCTAGCGGAACCGAAGTAACAGAGCTACAAGGATGTCTTTCTAGACTAGACGAAAACTTAAAAACGCTCTTGCAAGGAGAAACAAGTGGAAAGTATGGGCAAGGAACAAGTGATGCTGTGTCGGCATTTCAAAAAAAATACCTACCAGAAACCCCAAGCACCGGTGAAGTTGGCGCTGGCACAAGAAAACAACTAAACACTCTTTGCCTTGCCCCGCAAAACGCCTCTACCCCATTACAATTTACCTTAACTACAATAAACCAACCACAATTGATTGATACGGCAAATATTTTAAAAGATTTTTGGCAAAAGGTTGGAGTGACAACACAAATAAAAATTGTAGAACTTTCTGAACTAAAAGACATTATTAAAAACAGAGACTATGACGCCTTGCTCTACGGCCAGGCGCTTGGAAGTTTGCCAGACTTATATCCATTTTGGCATTCTACACAAATTAATGACCCTGGGCTCAACCTTTCAGAATATCAAAATAAAACCGCCGACCAATTATTAAAAGACGCTAGAGAAACTCAAGACGAAGCTATAAAGTCTCAAAAATACGCAAAATTGCAAGACACAATACTTACAAACGCCCCTGCCCTATTCTTGTATAACCCAGATTATCTTTACTGGATTTCTGGAAAAGTTAAGGGCATTGATACAACAAAAATAGTTGACCCTGCAAAAAGATTTGAGAATATAACTAATTGGTTTATAAACACAAAAAGAATATGGAAATAGACTTATCAAAACTTACGCCAGACATTCGACATTTAAATGATATGCGTGACGTTTTACACGACAAAGGCTTTGCCAAAAATTCTCCAGACGTAGATTTATATTCTATGTACAGGGGCCTAGAAACCAATGGCGACTTAAGATATGATATAACCGTTTTAGCTTCTAAAATGCTCGGAGATGAATTTAATAAAACCAAAGGACATTACCACATTGGAGCTTATCCAGAAATTTATATGGTTTTAGAAGGACGCGCGATATACATACTACAAAAGCGTGATGACAAAGGACAAATTGAAGACATTTATGCAGTTGAAGTAAAAAAAGGTGAATGCGCAATAATGCCACCATTCTATGGCCACGTAACCATAAATCCATCTGAAACCGAAGAGCTTAAAATGGCAAACTGGATTGATGACAATTGCAAAAGTGACTACTCCCCCTATGTGACATTGCAAGGCGCCGGCTACTATTTTACAAAAAATAGTTGGCTCAAAAACGAAAACTATAAAAATATTCCGGAGCTGAGATTTGAACAACCGTTGAAGTCGGTTCCAGAAGATCTAAGTTTTTTAAAGAAAGGCTAAAAAATTTGCCGCGGTGATGAAATTGGCAAACATGTACGGTTCAGAGCCGTATGCCGAAAGGCTTGTGGGTTCAAGTCCCACCCGCGGCACTGAGTTACCTCTAATATGATAAAGACGATTATTTTTGATGCCGATGGAATGGTCTTAAAACGAGACTCAGTTTTACCAAGCGAGAAATTTGCAAAAGATCTAAACGTGCCACTAGAAAATATTCTTGTCTTTTTCAAAAATGAATTCCAATTATGCAAAACCGGTAAAGCCGATGCAAAACAAGTTTTAGAGAAATACTTACCTTCTTGGGGCTGGAAAAAATCACCTAGTGAATTTCTGCAATGTTGGTTTGAGTGCGACAACACTTTAAACCCAGAAATGATAGAAAGCATAAAAAATCTGCGTGAGAAAGGAATTAAATGTTACCTTGCAACTAACAACGAAAAATATAGAGTGGAATATTTCAAAAATATCTTAAATTTTAAAAATATTTTTGACGACGTGTTCTCCTCCGACAAAATTGGATGCCAAAAAAATCAACAAGCGTTTTGGCAAACAGTTTATAAAAAATTAAAAAATCCCGACAAAAATAGCGTGCTCTGTTGGGATAACGATCAAGAAAAAATACACGCAATAAAAGAATTCGGTTTTTTAGCAGAGCTATACACCGATTTTGACACTTACAAAAATATAATTAGTAACTATATAAACAAATGATAATACAAAAAAGTCCAGCCAAACCTGGGATGCCCCCTTCTGGGTCGTTCCACGGGAGACAAGGCCCAAGGCCAACAAATTCTGCTGTTAGAATGAGGTCAACTGCAGATCAAAAAGTTTGGCACGAAACAAATCCTGCGCCAATTAGAGCCTGGCGCCCAGATAACAATTTAAAAATAATACCTCTTGGAGGATGTGAAGAAGTTGGAAGAAACATGACTGTTTTCGAATATGGGCAGGATATTGTTATTCTAGACATGGGTTTGCAGTTTCCCGAAGAAGACATGCCAGGGATTGATTATGTGATTCCAAACACTGAATATTTAAAAGGAAAAGAAAAAAATATTCGCGGAGTTATATTTTCTCACGGTCACTTAGACCACATTGGAGCTGCCGCGGTGTTACTGCCAAAACTTGGTAATCCGCAAATAATTGCTAGACCCCTTACTCTTGAAATGGTAAAACACCGAGTTGAAGACTTACAAAAAGGTTCTTCAAAACAACTAAAAACTCTTTACATAAAAGACATTAATGAAAAAATTAATCTAGGGGCATTTAGATTAAGTTTTTTTGCAATTGATCACAGCGTTATGGACGCAATGGGAGTTATTTTAGAAACTCCATCGGCAACGGTAATACATCCAGGCGACTGGACCATTGAACGCCACCCCGTAAGCGGAGAGGCCATAGATTATTCAAATCTGTCCAGGTTAAAAAGACCAACCATTTTAATGCTTGAATCATTGGGGTCTACAAACTCCGAAGAACCTGTCACCGAAGAGACTATGTTAAATAATCTCTACATGTTGATTACAAAGGCCCCTGGCAGAACAATTATTGCCACCTTTTCTTCACAAATTCAAAGAATAAGACAAATATTAGAGTTTGCGACAAAAGTAAACAAAAAAGTTGCTCTTGATGGTTTTTCAATGAAATTAAACATTGAGCTTGCAACAAAGTTAGGTTACATAAAAATTCCAAAAGGCGTGCTAATCACGGTTGATAAAGCTCACACCTACCCAGACAACAAAGTAATCGTAATTTGCACTGGCGGACAAGGTGAAGAAATGGCAGCTCTTTCAAGAATTGCCTCGGGAAACCATAGATTTATTAAAATAAAAAAAGAAGATACGATTATTTTTTCTTCGTCGGTAATTCCAGGCAACGAAAGAACCGTCCAAAGAGTGAAAGACAGCCTTTACAGACAGTCTGACAATGTTTACCACTCAGACATTATTGATGTTCACATTTCTGGGCACAGCAATATATCTGGCATACAGCAAATGCTAAGAGAAATTAAACCAGATTACTTTATGCCCGTTTATGGAAACCACTACTTCTTAAAAGAAGCATCAAAAGTTGCCCAAGGAATTGGCTTTAGAAAAGACAGGATATTTGTTCCAGACAATGGATCCATCATTAAATTCGGCGCCGGAATCGCAGACGTACTTAAAGAAAAAGTGCCAACAAATTATGTTTTCGTTGACGGATTAGGAGTTGGAGATGTTGGTGAAATTGTTTTAAGAGACCGCCAAATGCTTGCCGAAGATGGAATGTTTGTAATTGTTGCTATAATAGATAAACGAACCGGCCAAGTTAAGGGTTCGCCTGACATTATCTCTCGTGGATTCGTTTATTTAAGAGAATCTAAAGATTTGCTTACGCAAACCAGAAGAAAAGTAATTGAAATTGTAGACAAAGCGGCCGGCCACGGAGGCGCAGTAAATTGGACTTATGTTAAAGACGAAATCCGTAACAAAATTGGCGACTTCTTGGCAACCAAGACATCAAGAAGACCAATGATTTTGCCAGTAGTTATAGAAGTTTAATTCAACTTAATTTAGCGAAGTAATAAGCTTTTTGGAAGCCCTCAGGACACAAAGTGCCTGAATAGCGCAAAAAAGTTTGTTGCCGAGCGATAAAAACATGCGAATATTTTCGGGAATAAGGCCAACGGGAGGCCTGCATATAGGAAATTATTTAGGAGCAATTAAGCAATGGATTGATTTGCAAGAAAAAAACGAGTGCATTTTTTGCATTGTTGATTTGCATGCAATAACAACTCCATATGACCCTAAAGAACTTCAAAAAAACATTTTAGAAACAACAGCTGTGTATTTAGCTGCTGGAATAAATCCTGAAAAATCTATAATTTTTGTGCAGTCAGAGGTTAAAGAGCACGCAGAATTAGCTTGGCTTTTAGGCACAATTACTCCAATGGGTGAACTTTCCCGAATGACACAGTTTAAAGACAAATCAAAACAGCACAAAGACTATGTTAATGCTGGGCTATTCACCTACCCTGTTCTAATGGCCTCTGACATTCTTCTATATAAAGGGCAGGCTGTGCCAGTTGGCAAAGACCAAGAACAACATGTTGAGCTAACCCGCACAATTGCTAAAAAATTTAACCAAAAGTTTGGCCAGATTTTTGACGAGCCAGAGACAATTTTGCCAAAAGTTGGAGCAAAAATAATGAGCCTAACCGACCCAAAGAAAAAAATGTCTAAGTCCGACGACCCAAAAAGCTGCATTTCACTTTTCGACGCTCCAGAAGTTATTCAAAAGAAGATAATGTCAGCAGAAACAGACTCTGGCAAAGACGTAATTTATAACGTAACAAAAAAGCCTGGCATCTCAAACCTGTTAACAATTTACAGCATGCTTAGCGGAAGAACTACCCCAGACATTGAAAAAGAATTTAAGGGAAAAGGTTACGGCGACTTTAAAAAATCGCTAGCACAAGTTGTAATTAACTATTTAGAACCTTTCCGCAGAAAGCAAAAAGAATTAGAAACCCGAGACGTTTATATAAAAGAAATTTTAAGCAAGGGTGCCTCGAGAGCAAAAACAATAGCCCAAACCACAATGCAAGAAGTCCGCTCCAAAATGGGACTAGCATAAATAAAAAAACAACCCCGCAAAGGGTTGTTTTTTTGTTACTACTTTAGCGCGTGTAAATTTAGGTTTATCTCTGACTCCCAATTTATTTCTTTATGGCTATGAAGAAGCTCATCGATATATTTCTTTAAATGGTTATATTTTTCTTCTGTCTTTGCCTCAAATTTAATGGTTAAATATGGCGCATTTTGCGAATATCTAACAACAAACATGCCATCTGACAAGTCTACTCTAACCCCATCCCCCGCTCTTTGGTCATCAATAATCTCTGCGTCTTTAAAATCTTTTTTAAGAACTGGCGTTATTTCTTTTATAAGGGCCACCTTTCTATCATCGGCGCAATATATTTTTATTTCAGGGCTCGAAATATACTTTGGGAAAGAAGACATTGCCTCAGACAAAGACTGGTTGGTCTCTCCAAGGTAATTTAATAGATACATTGTTGAATAAATACCATCGTCGTGGTTATAAAAATCTTTTGAAAAAAAGAAGTGACCTGATAATTCTCCAATAAGGGCAGCTTTTACTTCTTGGTTTTTCTTTTTTAAAAACGAATGCCCAGTTCTCCACATGAAAGGTGTCCCTCCTTGTTGCACTATCACCTCCTCGACAACTTTTGAGCAAAGCGTATTATACATAATTGTTGAACCTGGGTGATATTTTAAAACGCTTGTCGCAAAAATGGCAACTATAATGTCGTTCCAAATAATGTTTCCTTTGTCGTCAACAAGGCCAATGCGATCTCCATCTGCATCATAAGAAAAACCCATGTCGGCTTTTTCTTGTAAAACTTCATTTTTTAACCTAGTCGCAACATTTATATCTGTAGGGTCTGCAACACCCAGTGGAAAAGATGAATCTATTTTGCAATTTTTTTCAACCACTTCGCATCCGGCCATTCTTAAAATTTCTGGCACAATTGCTCCGGGAGTTGAACAAGTTGGGTCAACAACTATTTTAAATTTATTTTTTATTTTAAACCTGCCCAATATGTCTTTATAGTAAGCTTCTCTTATGTTCTTTTCTTCAACTTTTCCTTCAACGTCTCCTTCTTCATAATCATCATCTTCTAACATCTTTTTTAACTCTTGGATGCCTTCTGAAACCATGGTTTCAGAAAAATCTATTGCTAGCTTAAAACCATTATATGGCGCAGGATTGTGTGAGGCCGACACATAAACCCCTCCCTTGCAACCTAGGTGGTATTGGCTCCAATAAAAAGTGCCAACCAGTTCCATGCCGATGTTAATTACGTCTATTCCAGCCCAGGTTAAGCCCTTAATTACGTCTTTGCTATATTGAGGGCTTGTTGCTCGGCAATCACACCCTACAACCGCTTTTTTAATGCCCCTTCTCTTTAAATATGTGCCATGAGCCATTCCAATATGCAAAGCAACGTCTAAATTCAGATCTACATCCACTAAACCCCTGATGTCATAACCACGAAATATAAATGGATTAACTTTCATATAAAAATAAACTTTATTTTAATTGTTAAATTTATCAAATGCTATTTCGCCCTCTTTTAGCATTTTATTTACTAATTCTCGATTATCTCCGTCTGCGACTATTCTAAAAGCTCCGGGCTCTGTTTTAGACTGCCTAAACCACAAATACGAATTTTTGCTAAACAAAACCTTAAGCCCGCCAGTCGCGCCACCAGTTTTTTTTATTTTATGATTATTATCCTTAAAATATTTTTCTAGACTGTCTTTAATTTGGACTGTTTTCGAAGGCAAGCATTCCTTTTTTATTCTATCAGAGTAATACCTTGGATAGTCTTCTAAAACTGCCGCCAATGATTTTTTTCTGTCGGCGATTATTTTTAAAATTAAGGCCATAGCCATAATGCCATCACGGCATTTAATTGGGGGTACAATAACCCCAGAAGACGAACCTTCTCCCCCGATAACGCCCTTTTGTTTTTCTATCTCTTTTACAACGTTGGTTTCGCCAACTTCAACCTCCTTTATTTTTGCTCCATATTTTTTAATAACTTCTCTAACCAAATAAGATGTGCAATCATTTACGGCAACAACTTGGTTTTTTGTGTTGGTTAAAAATATATCACAAGCTAAAGCTAAAACATATTGGCCAGAAATCATTTGCCCCATTTCTTTAGCAAAACTAGAACCGGCTGGCAATACAAACTCTACCCTATCTGCATCGCAGTCAAAACCGCAACCGAACTCAAAATTATCTTTAGAAATAAAATCGGACAAATAAGCCAAAGATTTACCATTTGGTTCTATAAGTCTTTTAAATTCTCCCATTTTATTATTAATAACCTCGGCCCTAACCCCTAATTCTTTAAAAAGTTTCTCTAGAATTGCTATGCTCGATCCGCCATTTGGATCTGCTAAAATTTTAAGCCCAGAATTTTTTATTAAACCAACAGTTTTTTTACCAACTGTTTTTATAACAAGATTTATATACTCATTTATTGCTTTTTCACTTCCATTAACCAATTGTGTATTTGACGCCTTACCAGTTTTTAAGCCGTTTGCCTGCTTATTTTTGTGGGCTTCTTTTATAAGCCGCTCTGCCTGTCCTTTATACAATATCGCCCCATCTTGCCTTAAAAACTTCCATCCATTATATTCGCCCTCATTATGCGAGGCTGTAACATAAACCCCGCCAGAGGCCCTAAATTTGAGCGTAGCGTACTCACAAACCTGTACCGGGACTATTCCAACGTCTATCACCTTTTTCACGCCAAAATTAACAAAAGCCTTAATCATGGCTTTTTTTATAGCAAAGGTTGATACCCGCGTATCGCCTCCAATCACTAAAATCGAGTTTTTATTGCAAAACAAATTGCAATAAGCCAAGACGTAATTATATGCCAAATCTTCACTGATATCCTGACCATATATTCCTCTAACCCCCGAGAAAGACTCTACTAAGCTAGAAATTTTTTGTTCGTTAACCATATAGATTTTATATTTAATTATTATACACAAAGCAGGGCTTTAATTCCAGCTAATATAGCCAATCTTCCCCCTTGATTTTATAGGGGCGATCTGATATAATCACTGTATATAAATTAACATAAATATGATCTTCCATGCGCTTGCTTGCAGGCGCCTTAAAGCTAATTTATAGCTTTAGGACTTCATATTTACAAATAGATGAAAGTATACGAGTTGTCATATATTGTTTCCCCAGAGCTAACCTCAGAAGAGGCCGAGGCCAAGGGTAAAGAGATTGAGTCTGCTATACAAAGCAGAGAGGGCAATGTTTTTAAACAATCAAATCCTATTGCCAAAACATTCTCCCACCCAGTGGGTAAAAGAGCTTCTGGTTTTTGGGGTGTAATAGAGTTTCACTTAGAGCCAGAAAAATTGCTAGAACTAAAAGCAATCATTGAAAAGGACGAAAAAATTGTCCGCCACATGATTATAATAAAAAAAGCAGCCGAGCTAAAAAAAGAAAGGCGAACTAAAGGCGGAATAAAAACAAAGCTAATGCCTGCGCCAGAGCTCGAAGTAAAAGTTGAAACAAAAATAGAAAAAGAAGAAAAACAAGAAGTCATAGAGCCAGAAGAAGAGTCTTCGTCAAAGAAAAAAGCTATCAAAGAAAAGGTCGAATTAAAAGACATCGAACACGAATTAGACGAAATCTTAGGTGAGTAAAAAATAAACCTATGAACCTAAATAAAATATTCATTTTAGGGAACGTCACCCGCGAGCCAGAAGCAAGGGCACTGCCATCGGGCCAACAAGTAACAAACTTTGGCGTGGCAACAAATAGATTCTATACTGCGAGCTCGGGAGAAAAAAAACAAGAAGCAGAATTTCACAACGTTGTATGTTTTGGTAAATTAGCTGACATCAGCTCAAGATATCTGAACAAGGGGTCATTAGTCCTTATCGAAGGAAGAATCAAAACCAGAAACTGGACAAACCCCGCAGGAGTAAAACAATACAGAACAGAAATTATTGCTGAGAGCTTACAACTTGGGCCAAAGAGCGCGGGAGCATCATCTGGATCAGGCTCAAATTATGGAAAGTCTTCGCAAATGTCGCAAGAGCCAGAACAGGCCCCAAAACAAGATGAAATTCCAGTAATTGAAGAAAACTACACTCCCCCAGCAGTTGAAGACGCAGATGAGCCAAAACCAGTTTCTTTTGAAGGTGACGCCGCCGATGAAATTGACGTCAAAGATATCCCATTCTAACTTTTAATTCGAATTAATTAATAATTAATAAAACAAACAGCCGCCACACCGGCTAACAAATTATGTGTTATTTTTGCCAAAAAAACGTTGATAACGTAGATTTTAAAGATACAGAGTTGTTGTCTAAATTTGTTTCGGGTTTCTTCAAAATAAAGCCTAGAAAGAAAACCAACCTCTGCTCTTACCACCAGAAAAAAATTGCCGTTGCAATTAAGCGATCGCGCCAAATGGGCCTATTGCCATACACCCCTAAATAGATTCTCAACAAAAAACCGCCTCTCGGCGGTTTTTTTATCTTCTAATATTCTTTGGCTTTTTTGATTACAACTAGCTCGCCTTTCATAACCTCTGTTTTGATGGCCTTCATAACCTCTGGGTGCTCTTTCAAAAAGGTTTTAGCGCCTTCTGTCCCCTGACCCATTTTCTCTCCGTTATATGTAAAATAACTACCGCTTTGTTTTATTAAACCTCGGTCTATGGCAACCCTTAGCGCATCGCCGGGTTTTGAAATTCCTTCATTGTAATAAATATCAAATTCGGCTGTTTTAAATGGAGCAGCTACTTTGTTTTTAACTATTTTAGCTTTCACTCTATTTCCAATAATTTCGTCTCCAGATTTTATTTGAGCTGTTCTGGCTAAGTTAACCCTCACAGAAGCATAAAATTTTAATGCCATACCGCCAGGAGTTGTTTCTGGGTTTCCAAAAACCATTCCAATTTTCATTCTGGTTTGGTTTAAAAATATAATCATTGTGTTGGTTTTAGCTGAAATGGCGCCCAGCTTTCTACAAGCTTGTGACATCATGCGAGCTTGCAAGCCCATGTGCTGGTCGCCAATTTCACCTTCAATTTCAACTCGCGGAGTTAATGCTGCAACAGAGTCAACAACAATAACCGCAATCTTTTCAGACTTTACCAAGGTTTCAACAATTTGTAAGGCCTGCTCACCAGAGTCGGGTTGAGATATCAACAAGTCGTCTACGTCCACCCCGAGGCGTTTTGCGTAGTCTGGGTCCATTGCGTGTTCCGCATCAACAAAGGCGCAAGCGCCCCCCTTTTTTTGCGCCTCAGCTATAACGTGAAGCGATAACGTGGTTTTACCAGACGATTCAGCTCCATATATTTCTATAATTCTGCCCCTTGGCATTCCGCCCACTCCTAAGGCCAAATCCATAGCAATTGATCCAGTTGGAACAACATCCACATCAACAGCGTGAATTTCTCGCATTGTCATAATCGCCCCCTCTCCAAACCTTTCCTTGATTTCGTTGACAACGTTATCGACGTCTTTTTTTTCTTCTTTTTTTACTTCTTTTTTGTCTTTCACCATATTTTTGTTTTTTAATTTTTAAATTTAAAAGTAGAAACTATTTTATCACAAAGATTTAAATCAGCATCTTGCTCTCCACCATAATTAAAAATATAAATATACTGACCTTTCTCTATAAATATATATGTATAAAAGGCTGACTGAATCTCATCTAAAAACTGAGTGGTCTTTATTTTTTTTCCTTTAATCCCAGATAATGTAATGTATCCAGTAGACGTTACGCTAACCTCTTCATTTTTAAGATATAAAGAATAATCAAAACCGGCCGTTTCTTCTATTTTTATGTTTAACGAACAAACTGTCCTTTGTGATGACATTAGTCCGATGGGTTCGATTGTATTTATAATTCCTAAATAACACGATATTAATAATGGATTAAAATTATCGGCCATATTGTTCTCAGCACAGAAAAAATCGTCGACCAAGAGGCCCTTCGGGTAGCTTATGCTGAAACCAAGTGCATTATTTTTATACACTGTCCATTCGGCAATTGGGCTGTTGAGATAATTTTTATTTTCTAGGCAGGCCGCGAATTGGCAGCCAGATCCTGTTCTGACGACAACGGATCCGTCAGGACAAATTTTTGAATCCTGCGCACAAGCTACGGGACCTATTTGTTGACTATTCTGTTGATCTTTTACCTGTTGCTGATCGCCACTCTTTATAAAAAAGTGCTGAAAAGCAAAAACCCCAAGAAAAATAAAAACTATGAAAATACTGATTGTTGTCGAAATCCCTTTTTTCTCAGCCATAGTTATAAATCATTTCTTAAACTTTTTTCCAGTCATCGGGTTTTTCTTCCAAGGCCTCGGCTTCAACTACTTCGGGCTCTTCAGATTCTGATTCATCTGGCCCGCCACCCGGAACTAATTCGGCATCGGCTACAGTCTTTTTGTCGCCATAAACTTCTCTTGGTTTGGCTCCATCGGCTGGCCCAACAATCCCCTGCTCTTCGAGCATATCAATTAACCTTGCGGCTCTTGAATAACCAACTCTCAAGCGCCTCTGCAAAAATGAAGCAGATGCTTTTTTAGTTTCAATAACAATTTTTTTGACCTCTTCAAACAATGGATCTTCGCTAGCTCCTCCAAAAAATTCACCGGCGCCCTCGCCCTCTTCTTTGCTGGCATCAACCTGCTCAAGACTTTCTTCCAAGCTCTGGCTTAGGGCCGATTGCGGATCGCCAAACTTTTTGCCTTGTTCAACAATGAATGCAGCCACTTTTTGAACCTCTTTTTCAGAAACGTATGGCCCCTGAATACGAGTAATTTTTGAAGACTTTGAAGACAAGAAAAGCATGTCCCCTGAACCAATTAATTTTTCGGCTCCCGATGTGTCTATAACTGTTCTTGAGTCAATTTGTGAAGAAACCTGGAAGGTAATTCTAGTTGGAACGTTAGCTTTAATTAAACCTGTAATAACTTCAACCGATGGCCTCTGCGTTGCAAGCACTAAGTGAATTCCAGTTGCACGAGCCATTTGAGCCAACCTTACAACACCAGCTTCAATTTCTCTACCTTTAGCTGCCATTAAGTCGGCTAATTCATCAACCACAAAAACGATATATGGCATTTGCAAATTAGAAGCGATTATAGATTTGTTTGAGTTGTAAGAGCCAATATTTCTTGCGGGCACCTCAGAAAACACCTCAAAACGTCTTTCCATTTCATGAGCTAACCATTTTAAAGCATTTATTGTTTTTGTGGCGTCAAAAATTACAGGGCACAATAAATGCGGGATATCGTTGTAGTGCTGGAATTCAACTCTTTTTGGGTCAACCATTATCAGGCGCAATTGATCGGGAGTATATTTATAAAGCAAGCTCATTATCAAGCTATTTAAGAAAATAGTTTTTCCGGTGCCCGTGGCTCCAGCAACTAAAAGGTGCGGGCCGTCGGTTATGTCGGTGTTAACGGCAGCCCCTGAAACGTTTCTGCCCAAAGCAATCATCAAAGGGTTTGTAGAATCGTGAAACGCCGACTGAGAAATTAAATTTCTTAAAGTAACAACAGACCTCACTTTATTTGGAACTTCAATGCCAACTAAAGATTTGCCTGGAATTGGAGCTTCAATTCTAATTGGGTGCGCCGACAAAGCTAAAGCCAAGTTGGCAGACAAGGTAGTAATTTTTGAAAGTTTTACTCCTTCGGCTGGCTTGAAAGCATATTGCGTAACCGTTGGGCCAACGTTAACCTCTGCCATTTCAACTGGAATACCAAAATTTTCAAGAGTACTCTTAATTATCATCGAGTTCTCTTTTATGTTGCCCGATGTTGGCGCTGCTTCATTTTTGTTTAATAAATCTAACGGAGGCAAAATATATTGTCCTCTAACATCTGTAACTGGTTTTTTAATGTCTGCTTTTTCTGGCTCTTCGTTGCCTTTTTTAAATAACGTAAGCTTTGAAGCCGTTACTGGTTTTAGTTTTTCTTTTTCTTGCCTCTCTGGTTGTTCTAAGCCTTTAATTTTTAAATTGTCATCACCCTGTCCGTGCACAGCAAAAGTTGGCTTTTCTTCTTTCTCCTTCTTTGGCAATTCTTGCCAAATAAACTGTAAAAATATAAATAAACCAATTAATAAAATGGCTCCAAATATAATATTGGCAACTAAAATTCCAAACAAACCAACAAATAATTTTGCCAACCAAAATCCAATAAACCCGCCTCCGCTTTGTGTTAAATCTTTAACCGCTAAAATTCCTGCTGTTCCAATTAGCGAAACCAAAACAGCTATGGCCATTGCTAAATTTTTGCCTTTTTTTTTGGTTCTTAAAAATATTAAACCTGCAACAAAGAAAAATATTGGTATCGTATAAAAAGCTTTTCCAATTAAAAAATCGCAAACCTTTGCGAAAATTTGGCCAGCATAACCTGCCTTGTTAAAATATGGGAAGGACAAAACAATAATTATCGCAACTAAAAACAACAAAATTGCCTTTATCCACCTTTTAGCCCAAGAACTCAAAACCGAGTCCTTTAACTTTTCCTTTTCATTTTTTCCAAGTTTAGACTTTCTTTTTTCTTCGTCTTTTTGTCCTCTTTTCGCCATATGATTTTATGAGCAAGACTAATAAAATCATCCCGAGCTTTTTAATAAAAGCGAGGGAAGTACCTTACTCTAAATTACTCTATTATATTATAAGCGAAGGAGGAATGCAAAGTAGTTTTTACACCGCTGTAGCAACTTTAAACAGGCAATAAAAAAGCACGAGTGTTGAAACTACTCGTGCATTGCATCTTGGCGCGCCATGATTTGGCGCGTCAGTCAGACGCCTCTTGGGGATCTCCGGGCCTTTTGGCCTTTTTGTCGCGAATTGCCATAGCTCCCACTACTACTATGACAATGGCCACGGCACAAGCGCATACCCATGCCGAACCATGAAGCACCGTTAGGCCAAACTCCTTTTTCATCTGCATAGTTGCTGCAGCCGCGACGCAAATGAGCATCATCGCCAGCGACACGATGCTAAGGAACCCAGCGAAGAGCTCGCCGAACGATGGAAAACTGGTTGTTCCATGCTCGTCGCGTGATTCGCGATCGCTCTTGTCGTCGCGACGCCCTTTGTCAAAAAGCACCGCGAGCGCAAAAGACAGCACCGCCACTACCACAAACAACCACTGCTGCCAAACCATCTTTTCACCTCCCTTCGGGTATATTTGGGGCAGGTTGCTCGCGCAACCCGCCCCATGGTAGTTGTGAACGACTCAGTGCGAAAGTGCGTCCTTCGGTGACCTGAGCAGGCTTTCGACAACGAACAGCTTGCCCGGCTTGTGTTGGGGCAACCAGCTCGAAGGAACCCACGGGTCGTCCTTGGACCAGCCCAGCGACATGCGGACTGCCTGAGCTTGCCAGCTCATCGAGAACCCTTCACCGGGGGTTTGCATCAGAACGCCGTCGCACCCTCCAATAAAATAGTCAGCCTGCATGTAGATGCCAGGGCCAATGGTGTTGGCGTAGGCCGGGATGCTGAATACGTCGGAGAACGCGCTGGTGATGGCGTTCTGCTCGAGGGTCATGGCGCAAAGCGGCATGCCGAGCTTGTAAGGCATGCGCTTCCACATCGCGAGGTTGGGGTACAGCGCCGCAGCGTGCGGTTCCCAAAAGGCGATGTGGCAGGCCTGGCCAATGCCGTGAACGAGGATGATGATGCACTTCTTGCCCTTCGTGTGCGCCGCTTGCTTGATGGCCTTGATCTTCGCGGCGTAAAGCGGCAAGTTGTTGCGGGTGGCGAAATTCTGGCGGTCAAGCGAGATGCGGCCGTCCAGCGGGGCATACAGAATGCGTTGCATGGCATCTTCGAAGCTCTCGCCCATGTTAACGCTGTTGCCGTTCCGATCGGACCAGGAATCCATGTTAAAACCGTACACGTCGTTGAGGTCGGTCTTGTTGGCATCCCAGTACTTGATGGCGTACTTGTACATGCCCATGGGACCGACGGGGAGAATGATAACAACCGAGTCTCCCCTGGCACGGGCTTCAGCAACACGCATGCCGATTTCCGTGCCGCACTGCATGTCGTGCTGTTCCACCGAATCCACGGTAACGAGGTGGAATCCGGGGTCCCAGAACCCGCGCGCCGTGGCCACGAAATCACTCTGGCTCATCGAGCACAGGTAATTGATCCTGTCCATGCGATCTTTCGCAAGCCAACCAGCGGGGATAAGCGCTCTTTGCGCTTCCCTGCCACAAACGATTTTCATTATGAATCCTCCTTGAAGAAAAACCGGCTGAATGCCAAACGGACAGTACGCCAACGACAGACTTGCCTATCCTCCTTTCTGATTACCTGCTGAGAAGGTCATTGGGTAGTGCGACTACTTCGACAGCCATGAGAAAAAGGTTGATGAGAACGAACAACGAAAGAACGTCTTCGAATCTCAGCCACCATCTTCGGCTTTGCCTCCCAGTTTTTGTTTCCCGCGAACGCAGCCGATAAAGAATGATAACGCCAACGACCATGATAACTCCATGTGCCACGATAATCGCGACCTTCATTCGCTCCGTCTCCCACAGATGTTGTACACATATCTATGTCAATGAGCCCATTTAACAGGCGATAAAAACCGCCTATTAGTATGTAGATGATAGCATCATTTTTGCACATTGTCAACGCAACAAAACAACTAAATACCCCGCCCTTTCGGGGCGGGGCAATAGTATATTTTTAGCGAAGCAACGAACTTTTTGAAGGCCCAGGTCGACTTGCCCGAAGGGCAAAGCGAGTTCCTGCTTGCCAAAAAAAGTTTGTTGCCGAGTGATTATTTTTCTTCTTTTATTTTTGGTATAAACCCTGTTCCAACCGGAATAAGTTTACCAATAATGACGTTTTCTTTTAATCCTCGGAGTTTATCTTCTTTGCCCTCCAAAGATGCTTTAATCAAAACTCTAGAAGTTTGCTGGAACGAAGCTGCTGACAAGAACGATTCAGAGTTTAGAGAAACTTCTGAAATTCCAAGCAATATTTGCATGCCTGCTGGAGGTGTTTTTTTATCATCTTCTAACCTCTCAACCTCTTCATCAAATATTACTCTTTCTACAACTTCTCCCTTAATCCAAGCTGAATCACCCTCGTCTTTGATTCTTATTCTTGAGAACATCTTTTGGATGATTACCTCTATGTGCTTGTCGTTAATATCAACTCCCTGAGAAGAATAAATTCTTTGGACTTCTTGCAAAATATATCTTTGGGTAGCCTCAACGCCAGAACCTTTATAGAGTTTTTTAAGGTCTAAGCTTCCTTCACATAGTGGCTGATTTTCTTTTACCTCTTGGCCCTTCTCAACTATTATTGCAATTCTTCCTGGAATTTTATATTCCATTACGTCTTTCTTTGAGCCCGAAGCTTTTGAAGGCTGAATTTTAACAATTCTTTGCTCTTCATCAATGCCAATAACTTTTCCTTCAGTTAAAGACATGATTGCTTCTCCCTTTGGCGACCTGCACTCAAAAATTTCTTCAATTCTAGGCAAACCTTGTGTAATGTCACCTGCTCCAACAATACCTCCTAAGTGGTGGGTTCTAAGTGTTAACTGGGTTCCTGGTTCTCCAATCGCCTGAGCTGCAACAATACCAACGGCTTCTCCAAGTTTTATTAATTGGTTTCTACCCAAATCCCAACCATAACATTTTTGGCAAACTCCGGTAGACGACTTGCACGTTAATGGTGAAGCGACTACAACCCTTTCTATTCCTGTTTCTTCTACAATTGCTTTTGCTGTTTTCCAGTTGATCTCTTCGCCCTTTTTAACAAAAACCATTTTGCCGTGCTCAACGGTTTCTAGAGCGGTTCTGCCAACTATTTTGAAAATGAAGTTTTGCTCAATTGTAGCAGCATCTTTTCTATAAACAACCAACCCAGCTTTGTCTCCGCAATCTGCCTCGGTAATAATTACATCGTGAGCCACATCAACCAATCTTCTGGTTAAATATCCTGCAGAAGAAGTTCTTAAAGCTGTGTCGGCTGTACCCTTTCTGGCTCCGTGAGTTGAAATGAAATATTCCAATACGTTAAAGCCCTCTGTGAAAGATGCCTTAACTGGAAGTTCTATAATGTCTCCCGATGGGTTGTTCACCAAACCTTTCATGCCTGCCATCTGCACTGGCTGAGCCCATGTAGCCCTAGCTCCAGCTGTAATAATAGACATAACTGGGCCTTCTGGTGGCAAGGTGGCTTTTAACAAAGCCTCTAATTTTGTTTTGACTGTTTGCCAAATCAAAATCTTTTGAGAGGTTTTTTCGTCTGCAGACAATAATCCTTTTTCAAAGTGATTATCAATCTTTCTCACCTCTTCTTCTGCAGCATCAATTAAGCCCTTCTTTTCTTTAGGAACTATTAAGTCGTCCATCCCCCAGCTAACTCCAGACAATGTGCAGTACTCAAATCCTAGTGTTTTTATTCTGTCGATAATAACAACTGCCTCTTCGTTAGAGTATTTTTCAATAATTTCTCTAACAATACCCTTTAATGTTTTGTTATCAATTAACTTGTTTATATATGGGTAATCTAAGGGCATTATAGAGTTTAAAATCAACCTGCCAACAGTTGTCTCTATCATTTCTATTTTCTCAGACTTAGGGCTTGGAACTTTTATTAAGTCGTTTTGACCCAAATATCCATAGTCAAAAGCTGTTGTGGCCTCTGAAACGCTAGAATATGTCTTTATGTTTTTAGGATCTGTTGGGGTGCTCTTTAACTTGGTTAAAAAGTAACAACCCAAAGCAATGTCTCTAAATGGCCCCATAATAGGCATTCCCGTGGCTGGCCTCAAAAGGTTTAGAGTTGAAAGCATTATTTCTCTTGCTTCTTTTTGGGCCTCGTCTGAAAGCGGCAAATAAACAGCCATCTGGTCTCCGTCAAAGTCAGCGTTGAAAGCTTCGCAGACCAATGGGTGCAATTTGATTGTTTCGCCTTCGGTCAAAATTGGCCTAAAGGCCTGAATACCAAGTCTGTGAAGAGTTGGAGCTCTATTTAACAACACCAATTTGTCTTTGATAATTTCTTCTAATATAGCCCAAACTTCTGGAGTTTTTTCTTCAACTAATCTTGCAGCTCCCCTAATGTTATAGGCTAACTCTTTATCAAGAATTCTTTTAATAACAAATGGCTTAAAAATTTCTAAAGCCAATGTTTTGGGTAGCCCGCATTGTGAAAACTTTAATTCTGGACCAACTGCAATAACGGACCTTCCTGAGTAGTCTACACGTTTACCCAAAAGGTTTTGCCTAAATCTTCCTTGTTTTCCAGCCAACATTGCGGCCAAAGATTTTAACAATCTCTTTCCACCAGTTGTAGCAGTTGTTGTGACACCCTTTCTCATTTCGTTATCAATCAAGGCGTCAACGGCCTCTTGCAACATTCTTTTTTCGTTTCTAACAATAACTGGAGGAGCTTTTATTTCCTGCAAATATTTTAACCTATTGTTTCTGTTTATAACTCTTCTATATAAATCGTTTAAATCAGAAGAAGCATATCTTCCACCATCTAATTGAACCATTGGTCGCAAATCTGGTGGCAAAACTGGCAAAACATCCATAAACATCCATTCTGGTTTTATGTTGGCTCTTAACATCCCCTGAAAAAGTTTTAATCTTCTTAAAACTTTTTTCCTCATTGCTGGAGGAGCTTCTTTGGCCTCTTTGGCAATTTCTTCTGTTTCTTTCTTTAGGTCAACCTGAGAGAATAATTCTTTTACAACTTCAGCTCCCGTGCCTGCCTCAAAAACTTCTCCATACTTCATGGAAAGATTGTGATAAACAACCTCAGATAAAATTCTTAGGGGCTTTATGTCTAAAAGCTCTTCTTTGGCTTTTTCTCTGGCAGATTTTAATTCGTTTTTGGCAGCTTCAGTTTTTTCTTTTTTGACCTTAGATTTATATTCATCTTCAATAGCTTCCATTATTCCATCTCTAGCTGCCTCGTTAACCTTGGTAACTATATAAGAAGAAAAGTAAATAACTTTTTCTAATTGTTGCGAGCTCTTATTCAAGACTAAACCCATTCTTGAAGGAACTCCTCTTAAAAACCAAATATGCGAAACCGGGGTGTACAATTTAATGTGGCCCATTCTCTCTCTTCTTACAGAAGATTTTGTAACCTCAACCCCGCATCTGTCGCAAACGACTCCTTTATATCTTATTCTTTTATATTTTCCGCATGCGCATTCATAGTCCTTTTCAGGTCCAAAAATTCTCTCATCAAAAAGTCCGTCCTTTTCAGGCTTTTGTGTTCGATAGTTAATTGTTTCTGGCTTAATCACCTCTCCGTGAGACCAGGACATTATATCCTCGGGCGAAGCGATTTTAATTCTTATTGATTCTAGGTCTAATACTCGCATGGGGTTTATTCCCGTCAAATTGCGCGAAACGCTTTTGTCGGGTAGGTTTTAATTACTAAATTTTAGAAAATTATTTAGGAAGAAATTATCTTCTGTTGTCTCTTCGGTCTTCCCTAACGTCGTCTCTGTCTAGTCTTGGTCTTTCTTTAACTTCAACTGACATACCAAGAGATTTTAATTCAGCGACAAGCAAGTTAAAGGAAGCTGGAATATTTGGATTCCTAATTGGCTCACCTTTCAAAATTGATTCGTAGGCTGCAGCTCTTCCCTGTACGTCGTCAGACTTAATGGTTAACATTTCCTGCAAAGTGTGAGCAACTCCATAACCTTCAAGTGCCCATACCTCCATTTCTCCAAATCTCTGGCCTCCAAATTGGGCTTTTCCTCCCAATGGCTGTTGAGTAATTAACGAATAAGGCCCAATAGATCGAGCGTGCACCTTGTCGTCAACCATGTGAATAAGCTTCATGACATACATATATCCTACCGTAATTGGTTTTGGAAATGGCAAACCGGTTCTTCCATCATATAAAGTAACTTGTCCCGATTCTGGCAGACCAGCTTCTTTTAACTCTCTTTTAATATCTGTTTGATCTGCCCCAATTAACGCAGGAGAGATGGCAATATAATTTAACTTGTGAGCTGCCCAGCCAAGGTGAGTTTCCAAAATTTGTCCTAAGTTCATACGAGAAGGAACTGACAATGGTGAAATGCAAAGATCGATTGGTGTTCCGTCGGCTAAAAATGGCATTTCGTGTTCAGCTAAAATTCTTGAAACAACTCCTTTGTTTCCGTGTCTTCCTACCAACTTGTCTCCAACTTTAGCTTTTCTGGTTTCGGCAACCTCAACCCTGATTCTCTTTATAACTCCTGGCTCTAATTTATGGCCAAGATCTCTTGAAAATATTTTTACGTTAACAACTTTTCCTTTCTTTCCGTGTTCCATTCTTAAAGAAGAGTCTTTGACATCTTTGGCTTTGTCACCAAAAATTGCCCTTAACAATCTTTCTTCTGGGGTTAATTCTGCTTCTCCTTTTGGAGAAATTTTTCCAACCAAAATGTCGTTAGGGCCAACCTCGGCTCCAACTCTTACAACTCCCTCTTCGTCTAGATCTTTTAATTTTTCTTCTCCAACGTTTGGAATATCCGACGTTGTAACTTCGGGCCCAAGTTTTGTTTCTCTAACATCACACGTAAAGTCTTCCATGTGAATAGAGGTAAACTCGTCTTCTTTGGCCAATCTTTCTGAAATTGTAATTGAGTCTTCAAATCCTCCTCCTCTTAATGGCAAGAAGCAAACCAAAACGTTTCTACCCAATGCCAATCTGCCCTGAGAGATAGCGGCTCCATCAGCCAATACATCTCCTTTTTTAACTTCTTCTCCTTTTGTAACTATTGGCTTTTGATGAAAACAAGAATATTGGTTAGTTCTTACAAATGTTTGAAGCTCATAATCAACTTCCTCTTTCTTTCCTTTAATATCATACTGAACTTTAATATGTTGAGCATCAACTTCTTTAATAACTCCATTTGCCTCAGCCAATATAACCTGACCAGAATCTCTAGCCACGTTTCTTTCTGTTCCTGTTCCAACCAATGGGGCTTCTGGCCTTATCAAAGGCACCGCCTGACGTTGCATGTTTGAACCCATAAGAGCTCTAGAAGCGTCGTCGTGGTTTAAGAATGGAATCAACGAAGTAGCAACAGAAATAAACTGTTTTGAAGAAACATCTATATAATCTATAGAATCAATTTCCACCTCGGCTGGCTCTCCTTTCACTCTGGCTTCAACTTTGTTTGGTTCAACTTCTGGCAAAATCTTTAGAGAGTCTGACAATGGAACAGAGGCTGGCGCGATGTTGTGCCTTTCTTCCTCTTGAGCTGAAAGATATTCTATCTCATCGCTTACTTTGCCGTTTTTTACTTTAAAATATGGTGCCTCAATAAAACCATAGGGGTTTATTCTAGCAAAAGAAGCCAAGTGTCCAACCAATCCAACGTTAGGACCTTCTGGGGTTTCAATAGGACAAATTCTTCCATAGTGAGATGGCTGCACGTCTCTAACTTCGAATCCTGCCCTTTCTCTGGTTAATCCTCCAGGGCCTGTTGTTGTTAGTCTCCTCTTGTGCTCTAATTCAGCCAATGGATTTTCGTTGTCCATAAACTGAGAAAAGGTTGAAGAGGTAAAAAATTCTTTTACAACGGCTATTAATGGTCGTGGGTTAATGAGTTGTATTGGGGTTACTGTGCCAACTTCCAAGGTAGACATTTTGTCTTTAATAATTCTTTCCATTCTCATCATTCCAACTCTTAACCTGTTTTGCAAAAGTTCAGACAATGTTCTAACTCTTCTGTTTCCTAAATGGTCAACTTGGTCAGCTTTAGCGGTTGGGTCGTTATTTAGTCTTATAACTTCTTTTACAACCTCAACAATATCCTCTATCTTTAGAATTCTATCTTCTTTTGATATTTCTTTATTTAAATCTTTAGGAGCCAAATTTGGCAACCTTAACCAGGTTTTCCACCTTCCAACTTTAGACAAGTCATATCTGTCAAAATTAAAGAACATGCTAAAAATCAAGTCCTGAGCTGTGTCTGGGGTAACTAAGTCTCCTGGTCTTAACCTCCTATATACTTCAACCAATGCCTCTTTTTGGTCTTTGCAGGTGTCTCTTTTTAAAGTTTCTTTTATATATTTTATCTCTCCTGTGTCTACATCTTTAAAGGCTTTCTCAACTTTTTCTACGCCATCTAAACCCAAAGCCATTAACAATGTGGTTGCTGGCACCTTTCTCTTTCTGTTAATTTTAACTCCAATAAATCCTGACTCTTCTGTTTCAAACTCAAGCCATGCTCCTCTGTTTGGAATTATTTTAGAACCAAAATAGTTTTTGCCTCTCCATGTTCTGTTTGTAAAAAATGCTCCAGGGCTTCTTATAAGCTGAGAAACAACAACTCTTTCTACTCCGTTTACAACAAAAGTGCCCCTTTCTGTCATGACAGGGAAATCAGCAAGATATACTTCTTGCTCTTTAACTTCTTTTGTTTTAAGGCTTACGAGTTTTATTTTTACTCTTAACGAGGCCTCAAGAGAATCGTTATTTTTTTTAGCCTCTAAGCCGTTTTTATAATTTGGCTTTGAAAGTTTATAGTCTTGGAACCAAAGCTCAAACTCTTTGCCGGTATAATCTTTAATTGGAGAAATTTCTTCTAGAAGTTCTTTCACCCTAACCTTCCAGAAGTCTTCCCATGTTTCCTTTTGCATCGTCAAAAGGTGGGGAGTTGAATAAGATAACTTAGATTTTGAAAAGTTCTTTACTTTGCTTATAATTTCTGCCATTAAAAATTTTGCTGTAGAGAAAGTTCAACTCTACAAATTAATATGTTTATATTAAATTATTTAAAATTTTGCGTAATTAAAACAAAAAATTTCGGTGCACAAAAAAACCGAAAATTAGACGTTAAATTGTCTTTAGAGTAAAGTGGCCACTTCTTTTTTATACTAACTACCAGTATATTATTTTTCGTTAACAATGTCAATAGTTATCCACAGCTCCCAACCATTTATGCTATCTCTTGATTTTTATGCTTTGCAAAATGCCTAAAAATATGAAGTTTCCAATTAACCCAGACCCACCATAGCTTATAAACGGCAGATATATTCCAACAACTGGCAAAAACGAGAGATTCATTCCTATGTTAATAAAAAACTGCGCGATAAGCACTATGGCAAAACCTGAAGCAAACAAGCGAGGGAAATTAGACTGTGATTCAATGGCAATTTTTAAAACCCTCCAAATTAAAAACCCATAAGTCATAAACAACAATATAACGCCTACCATCCCCCACTCTTCTGCTATTACCGAAAAAATAAAGTCTGTATGAGGCTCGGGTAAAAATCCATATTGCACCTGGCTGCCATGGCCTAACCCCTGGCCAAAAATTTGCCCCGACCCTACTGAAATTTTTGTTTGATTCTGCGACCACGAGGCTCCAAGATAATCATGCGGGAATATAAAAGAAGTAATTCTTTGTTGCTGATAGTCTTTAAGCAAAAAATTCCATGAAAACCCAGCTACCAACATGAAGCTTAGCCCAAGTATTAAAAAATGTTTTGTTTTAATGCCCGATATTAATAAAATTCCCAACCATATTAACAACAAAACCATTGTTCCTCCCATGTCTGGCTTTATAAAAACTAGCAACGCTGGCAATAAAACATAAACACCAGAAAAAATAATGTGCCTAAATTTGTACATCTCAACGTGCCTCATTGAAAAGTATTTCGCCAACAAAACAATCAAAACTATTTTTGTGGGTTCAATTGGATCTAAAGATAAAAACCCCACCTTATACCAACCTCTTGTTCCGCGTATCGCAGGAGCAAAAAAATGAAGGCCCACCAACAACAACAGGCACACCCCGTAAAAAACCAAAATCCAATAAGAATTATTTTTAAGAACCCTGTAGTCGAAGTAACTAATTGCCACCATTATTGCAAACCCAACTGCGAAAAAAATTATTTGCTTTTCAAAATTAGAAAAGTTGTTTTTGGCCAAACACGTGCTCCAAATGCCAACCAAACCAAAACAAACCAGCAAAATTGCTGGAATAGTCAGCCCCCAATCAAGTTTTTTTATGTGCGATAAAATTGCCACTTTTACTTATTAACTAAATCTAATAATTCTTTTTCAGATATTATTTTTACTCCAAGTTTTTTAGCTTTTTCGGCCTTACTACCCGGTTCTGATCCTACCACAACATAGCTTATTTTAAAAGAAACAGATTCTGACGTATCTCCGCCCAATTCCCTTATTTTTGCCTTCGCCTCGTCACGAGACATTGTTTCTAAGCTTCCTGTTATAACAAACGATTTGCCTAACAATTTTTTGTTGCCTTTAGTTGGTTGCGCGTTGGTTATTTTAACTTTATTTTCCAACCTATCGAGAAATTTTAGATTGTCCTTATCTTGGAGCCATTCATAGACTGATCTTGAAACAACAGGCCCAATGTCTGATATGGAATCGAAATCTTCAAGTTCTGCACTTCTGATTTTTTTAATATTTCCGAAATGTTTTGCTAAATCAATTGCTGTCTCTTCTCCGATATTCCTTATCCCTAGAGCATAAATAAACTTTGCTAAAGTGATCTCTTTTTTCTCTTGAATTGATTTTATCAAATTCTCTGAAGATTTTTCTGCGAATCTTTCTAAAGTTACGACATCACCTTCTTTTAACTCAAACAAATCGCTTGGGTCTTGAACTATGCCCTCATCTAACAACCTATCAATAATTTTTGGCCCCAAGCCATCCATATTGAAAGCTGCCCTTGAAACAAAGTGATAAAAATTTCTTCTCCTTTGCGCAAAACAATTCTTATTTGGGCATCGCAATAAAACTTCTCCTTCCAACTTTATCAGCTTTGTACCACAAGCTGGACAGTTTTCTGGCATTTTGAAGCTTTTTTCCTGGCCAGTCCTCAGCTCTGGTAAAACCCTTATAATATCTGGGATTACGTCTCCTGCCCTACCAACAATAACCGTATCTCCAATTTTTAAATCCAATCTTTTTATTTCATCTTCATTGTGCAGGGTTGCCCTTGTTATTGTAATACCCGTAACCTGTACTGGTTCTAAAATTGCTACGGGCGTCATGGCACCGGTTCTACCAACCTGAACATTAATGTCTAAAACTTTTGTAGTTGCTTCTGCCTGTGGAAATTTAAAAGCAATTCCTCCTCTTGGCGCTTTGCCAACTATTCCCAATTTCTCAAATATTTCATTATTATTTATTAAAACGACGACTCCATCAATTTCATAATCTAACTTTTCTCTTTGCTTTATCCAATGTTCATGAAATTGAAAAACCTCCTCTAAAGATTTACAGTGCCTATTGTGCTTGTTGGTTTTAAATCCTAAATCTTTTAATATTTTATGTTTGTCTTCGTGAGTTATTTGACCAAAATCAGTTAACAACTCATATGCAAAAGAATCTAATTTTCTGCCTGCTGTAATTTTAGGGTCTAATTGCCGCACAGAACCTGCCGCAATGTTTCTTGGATTTGCATAAACCGGCAAATCTTTTTCTTTTTGCTCATTATTTATTCTTTCAAATTCTTTTTTAGTAATAAAAACTTCTCCCCTAACAATCAGGTCTTTTTTATAATCTATTTTTAATGGGATCGCCTCAACGGTTTTTAAATTTTGGGTTATATCTTCACCAACGTTGCCATCTCCTCTTGTCGACCCTGTTTGCAAAAATCCATCTTTATAAACTAACTCTATTGCCAAGCCATCAATTTTTAATTCGCAGTAATAATCTACCAACCCCTTTTTATCTTCTGCTACTAATTTAATAAACCGTGTTTGCCAGTCTTGCATATCTCCTTTTGAAAAGGCATCGTTAAAGGAAATCATTCTCTGTGAATGCTTAACTTTTTTAAATTCTTTTAAGGGCTCTCCTCCAATTCTTTGCGTTGGCGAGTCAGGTGTTACCAACTCAGGGAAATTCTGTTCTAAATCAAAAAGCTCTTTTTTAAGAGAGTCTAGGGCCGAGTCGGAAATTTCTTGCTTATCTAAAACATGATAAAGATACCGATGGTGGTTTATCGTTTCTATAAGTTTTTTTATCCTTATTTCCGCCTCTTTTTTATTCATAGATCATTCAATTAATGCTGAACGCGCGTGACTGTTGGAGCGGGGTCTTCGCCAAAGGCAATATCTGTAGCCCATGTTCCTGTAATTGTTGGGCATTTATACCAATCAAACGAACTCTTGCTCTCATAGATATACCACGCTTCCCACCTAGAATTCCAAAAGAGCCACGCGCCTCCACCAACTTTCTCGTAAGCGGGTTGACCATCATTGGTTCCACTTTCAACATAATCACCATTTGCAACATCTGTTCCTGCGCCAGAAACATGATAACCCGTAAGCGTAGGTGGCATGTCGGCTGACACGCTTGTTTGCACATTGGCCTCTATTTTTCTCTCAGCTCCGCTAAATAAACCCTTAGAGTTTATTTTCAGGTTAGAATATACACTTCCAGACGTAAGCGTTGCAACCACATTATATGTTTTGCCGCTGAATACAGTTTCAAACTCAACAATACAATCATCACAGATGTCTGGGTCACAAGCACCCCCTAAAGAATTTTCTGATTTTATTTTATTGCAATAAATACTGGCTCTCGGCCCCCTCTCGTTTTCGTTAGGCTGGCACGACTTAGAACTTTCCGTTTTAAACATAGAACACAATCCTCTTTTCACAAGGTTTTCGCGGTCGCTAGACAAAGGCAAAACCTGCCTGTCATAAAAAAGAACCTTCTCTACCCCGCTGTCAGCTGCATAAAAACTAACTATAGAATTTCCAATATTTCTTATGACCTTAACTTCGCTATATAAAAGCGCGCTTATAGATATAACTATAGCCAAAATTATTAACATCACGAAAAATGTGATAATCAGCGAAACCCCTGCCTGTGCAGTCAAGCCTTTTTGGTTTTTATTCTCTTTGACCATAGTTTACATTAAGATTCCTTTGCGAAACGGTTATTTGTATTGTCTTTGTTGGCTCACATTTATGAGTAGCGTTACATACCCCACCAGCAAGACAATCACCGTTTACACTACAACTAGTTCCAACAAATTGGCTGTCTCCTGGAATACTAACGTTTAAAGACACCGTCACTCTTGGCTGAACAACATCTTGTTCTGACACCCCGTTCGCCCTTAATCCATTTGTGACAAACTTAATGTTGTTTATTTTTATGCTTGTTGGAGTAAGAGCAACCGCCTGCCCATCTTCTTCACTATACGGAAAAAAGGTTTTAATCTCTTTTAAGATGCCATCTGCATCAAGATAAAACTCTTGACAGGCAGGCGAGCCAAAAGAATCTTCATTTGATTGATTCAAAAATTTTATACCATTATATTGTCCCGTTACGCTATCACGACGCGTCAACAAATAAACATACCCGTAATGATAATCCGAATGGTCTAAGCCAGGCGAATAATCTACAAGGCAATCTTCATTTATTTCCTCTGTCTTTGCCATTCTTAGGGCCTTAGACATATACTCTTCAACGTAACTGATTTGATTTATAAGTTGTTGTTCGGCTAAAACCTGCTTTTGGCTTTTTACAATAGATAAAAAAATACCTATGGCTGCCCCAATAACAAACAAAAACACCGCCATCACAACAATCAACTCAATTAATGTAAACCCCCCCTGCCCACCCGTATCAACTTTTTGTGTTTTAATTATCATAATTTAACTATTAAATGGCGGGAAGATAATTATACCAGTTATACAATACTTCTTCTGTTGTAATACAATTATATGGGCCACAATCGCCGGCAGCACCCTTACTATTTAAAAGCGTTGCCTTCTTGTCCCACGTCACCTCAACAATAACATCAATTATATGGTCTAAAGCTTCCTCATCAGTTATGTCTGCATCTGCAACTTGGCTAACTTTAATTTTTCTTTTAAATTTTGTCTCGCTACCCATGACATCATAATTATAAAAACCACTTCCAGCAGAATCAAACTTGAAAGGATCTATTCTCAAATAGCTTCCGAAAGATCCAGATAAAACCGTTGAATTATAGTCTGCCTCGCACCCCGTTGAGCTACAACTGCTCAAGTTGAGCCCATCATCCCAATGGTACAAACAAGTTTCGCTTATACATGTATCCATATTTAACCAATTTGTATCTCTTATGTTTCTAACTATTTCCATTCCCTCTTGGGCAAGATAAGCTGCCACCAAGCGGTCTGAAGAGTCTGAGGTTAAAATAGTCACGATAGAAAAAGCATTAAAAATGCCGACAACAGCGATAGACAAAACAAAAATAGACATAACCAACTCTATTATAGTGAAGCCATCTTGTTTTTTTGAAATAAAATCCATAAAAAACTATTCTATGTTAATTAATCCTGCACTGTTTACCCATATTGTTCTTGTGGCAATATTACCATCAAAGGTTGCCTCTAAAACAATTCCAACTCTAGAGTTATTCGGTGGCAAATTGTCAATGCTTAATTCATCTATATCAATTGTTGGATTCGGCGGACGAAAGTTTATGCTTGTAAAACTGCCATTTATATTTGTAAGACCCTTTATTTTTAAATCAGGATTTTCGCTGTTTGTTTTACCTACCGCGATAACACAATCTGCCTGTGGATTAGCTATTCTTACGTCGCTACAGTTTATAGGAGAAGAGGTTGGCTCATATTTCCGACTTACGACCTCTGTATATATGTCAGCATATATTATGTATTGCGTGGGATTAGTCAAATCAAAATAAATACCATATCCTTTTATGGTTTCTATGGGCTCAGGCACCATGGCTCCATTATTTATTTGCACCCCAGACAAACCCAAATCTTCAACCATTCTTAGGTCTTGAGCTAATTTGTGGGTTACCCTTGAAAACGCATACTGCTTTTGAATTTTAGGAAACCCCACAATAACCATCATAGAAAACATTGTAATGATAAAAACAGCCACCACAATTTCTACAAGGGTAACCCCTTTTTCAGAATTTTTTAAATTTTTAAAAAGTTTAAATACCATTGAACTATTAAATTACCATAAATTGAAGCAATAAACGTTCCTATAATTAAAAATGGGCCAAAGGGTATTTCGCTTTTTAGCCCCTTCTTTTCCAAAACCATTAACGCTAACCCTATTATAGCACCAAAAAAGAACGCTAAAAACAAGGCCACCAAAACATTTTGAACCCCTAGCAAAAGACCCATTAAAATGGCAAATTTTACATCACCAAAGCCCATCCACTTGCCTTTTGAAATTAAAAAGATCGTGAGGAAAAACCCAGAGGAAATAACAACGGCTAAAAGATTATTTAATATGTTTTGCGGAGCTGCAAAATTATAAATTAAAGCTATAACAATGGCAGGAAAAAGGACTTTGTCTGGTATTAAATAGTGCTTTAAGTCGTAGATAAATATGACTATCAGCACCGATATTATATAAAACCAAAAAGCCAAGTTTATAAATTTGAGCGCCGACAGCTGGCCCACAAACGAAAATTGGAATATAAAAATTAACAAGAAAAAAACGCCCGTAGCCAATTCTACTAACGGATATTGCCAAGATATGCCTTTTTTGCAGTAACGACACTTTGTTCCCAAAAATAGAAAACTAAAAACGGGAAATAAATCTTGCCAAGATAACACGTGCTTACAATGCGGGCAAAAAGACCGCCCCTTCAAACTTTTTTCTGTTTCTAGCCGATAAATTACACAGTTTAAAAAACTCCCGATACAAACACCGAACAAAATTACGAAAAAATATAATATATATTCGAACATTACATAATTTTATCATTTCCTGCACCAAAAAAACAGAGCCCGTTTCCGAGCCCTGCTTTGATCTTTCAGGAATTAATTATTTCTAAAACCACTCCCATTATTTACAAGTAAACACCGTCGCAGAACAATGGGTTGCAGCTATTGCTCCCACAAAACCAGTATTGTCTACACATTGGAGCCCCTTGTTAAAGGTTGTTGCCTCAACACACCAGTCCTGGCTAGCAGTATCCCCGTGGTTAACTACTGTTGCACCAGTGGTGTTGTCGGCATCTCCTATCGCAACCATGGCGGCCTCTGCCTTAGAAGAAGCTAAATAAGCCCCACCATTTTGTCCATTATTCGTATCATCGTAATAAATTGCTGCATTTGTTACCATGCTGCTCAAGTTTCCGATTACTGCTGAATCCTTGCCCTTGTTGATGTATTGAGTGACGTTGACCAATACAATTGAGGCCAAAACTGCGATAATTGCAATAACTACGATTAATTCAATAATTGTAAAACCTTTTTTTGTATTCATTTTTTATTGTTTTTTATTTTATAATATTTTATTTTTGAAGTATAAGTTTTCAGATCCTCGACCTTTTTTATAATTTACTCTATTTTACAAAATTAAAGACATGGGCGCAATAGCGGGTGTGAATAACTATGCGCATCTATCGTTAAGGACACTGTGGCACACCATTAACACTTATATCCTTAGCGCACTGACCGTTATCTATTTCCTTTTTCATTCCCCTGCTATCAACACAAAAAGCCTTATCGGGATCTGTAAATTCTCTTGCACAAGCAACCCACGCCTGCCCAGTGGAATTACAACAAATTCCATCCAAACAGTCTTCCGATGGATTTTTTGGCATTTGAGCGATAATATTTTTAAGAACGCTGTTGTCTTCTGGCTCGCAGAAGTCAGCCGAACCATCGTTATAACTGTTTCCATTACCACCATAAAAAACTTCGCCCGCTGGTATTAGAATGGCCAAATTCCCTGAAATATTAGAATCTTTACCCCTGTTGATATATTGCGTAATGCTAAACAAAATAACGCCAGACAAAACTGCGATGATGGCAATAACCACTATTAATTCTATTAATGTAAAACCTTTATTTTTTATTATCATCATGTTTATTTGCTAAATTGTTCCTAGGGCTCCATATAACGGCTCTATAACAGAAACCGCCAGCAGAGCTACCCCTGTCCCTAAAATAATTATTAATATTGGCTCTAAAAGAGCCGTAAAAGTTTCTATGGCCCTTTTTACCTCTTTATTATAAAAGTTAACTATCTCCATTAAATTTTTGTCCAAAGTTCCTGTTTCTTCTCCAACCTGAATCATTTGCACAACAAATGGAGGCACAAAATCTGGGTATCTTATTAAAACGGCGCTTATTTTCTCTCCCTGAGATACCCCCTCTTCTGTTTCGGCCATTATGTTTCTGTAAACATGGTTTCCAACTGTATCTTTGGTAATTTTTAAAGCGCTGTTAATTGAAAGCCCAGCACCAATTAATGTAGAAATATTTTCAGCAAACCTAATAAGAAATGTTTTCTTAAAAAATCCACCAATAAGCGGCATTTTAAGCACCAAAACATCAAACCTTTTTTTACCTTCGGCGGTGGTAAAATAATAAACCATAAATATAATCAAAAGAACAAAACCAACCAACAGCACCCACCCATAATTTGCCAAAAACCCATAGAAACTAATCATCATTTGGGTAAATACCGGAGGCTTTGTTGTGGTTTCTTTTAAAAGGTCTATTAACCTTGGCATAAGGAAAATTATAACCAACGGCACCACTATAAGCAAAACTGCTATAACAAAGGCAGGGTACACCATGGCCCCAGTTATTTGAGATTTAATATCGTGCTCTCTTTCTAAGTGGTCCGAAAGATAATAAAGCGACTCAGAAATTTTTCCAGAAGCTTCTCCTGTTTTTATTAAACTAATATAAAAAATGTTAAAAACGTCTGGAAATGTAGCAAAGGCATCTGACAAAGGATTTCCTTCTTCAACTAATTGTGAAATCTTTAAAATCTTTTCTTTAA
>Ga0247842_10000213_pt1 | contig 130896 bp, 135 predicted proteins | sample LaCruzMarch2015__3_FD_192411 | JGI IMG/M metagenome (GOLD analysis project Ga0247842, IMG submission 192411) | Freshwater microbial communities from meromictic Lake La Cruz, Castile-La Mancha, Spain - LaCruzMarch2015_19m | ecosystem: Environmental > Aquatic > Freshwater > Lake | place: Spain... | reverse complement strand
GGCGCATGGCGCCGGAGCTCGGCCTGGCGCAACTGCGCGAGATCATCCACCCGCCGTCTCGCATCGTCTACCGTCTCGACGAGGAGCGCGTGCGAGTGGTGCGCGTCTGGCGCAGCGAGCGCCTGCTGAGGCTGCCGTAGAGGCGGTGTGGGCATTTCCGTTTCGCCGAACCGGCAGTTCGAGGGCCTGAGCTCCGCCACCCTTCCGGCAGGCCCCGACAACAGGAAACGGCCGGAAGCCTCCGGCCGTCTCAGGTGGCCCCCTCGGGGGGTGCACGCGAAGCCTCTGCAGCATGCCCAGCGGCATGACGCCTTCGACGAAGCCCGTACCCACCCACGCCTCAAGCCATCTCACCTCGGCGCGATCGTCGGTGCGGACGACCAGATCGAACCCGCGACCGGGCACGCGGCTCCCGAGCTCATCAGGCAGTGCCGCGCAGACTCAGTGGACCGACGTGCCCCGCGGGTCCGCTGGCGTGGCCGGCTGGACCGCGGAGTCTTGCGCAGCTTCGGCGTGCAACTGGAAGCCCAGTGCGCCGACGACCTTGAGGATCGTGTCGAAGTCAGGGCTTCGCTCACCGGAGAGGGCTTTGTAGAGGCTTTCTCGTGACAGGCCGGCATCACGCGCCACCTGGGTCATCCCCGTGGCGCGAGCAATACCACAGAGCTTTGGCGATGAAGGCAGCATCGCCTTCCGCCTCCTCCAGGCAGGCTTCGAGATACGCAGCCCGCTCCTCCGGCGTGCGGAGGTGTTCGGCGACATCGTATCTGGTGATGCTGCTGCTGCTCATCGATGACTCTCCTACAGGCCATCTGCGAGGCGCTGGGCAGTTCTGACATCGGTCGCTTGGGTGCTCTTGACGCCCCCTGCCAGGAGTACAACCACCGCTCCCCCTCATGCTCGGGTAATACACTCGATACCCGGGACCGTAGTCGATCCGCAGCTCAGAGACGCCCTCCCCCACCGCTTTCACATCTCCGGCATTCCCGGCAGCCAGGCGCTCGATCCTGACCTGGACGCGCGCCCTGGCGCGGAGATCACGCAGTTCGTCGAGCCAGCGGGCAAACGCCTCGGTCTTGCGTACTTCAGTCAAGGCGTAGCGTAGTCATGAGGATACACTTCGTCAATGCCGCGCCGGTCGCTGGCGACCATGTGGCCCGCGTTTCGGAGCGAGTACACCTGCTGGATTGGGCGTGGTCGGAGTTCCGGCATCACGCCTGCGAGCGTAGCCACAAGGGCGCGCGACCTCAAGGGTCACGAATCGCCGCCCGGTCGGCATTTGCCGGCGCTGACGGGTGACGCTCACATCGTGGTCCGCACCGCGCGCGCCCCGGCGGTCACCGCCGGTCCGCCCGGACTCGCGATCAGTCAGCGGCAGCGACTCCGGCCTGACTCTTCGCCGACGGCATCTCATCCCACATGCGACCGTCGAGCAGCCGGCCCGCCGCCTTCTTGCGCGCGCCGCCCCACTGCTGGAAGAAGAAGGGGACGCCGGCACCCAGGCAATGGTCGCGGATCTCGCGCACCCAGTCTGGATCGACAGGCCGCGCACCTGGCCCCGACTCGCCGCCGACGATGACCCAGTCGATGCCGGTGACATCCAGTCCGTGCAGCGGACCGAGGGAAAGGAAGCGCACGGCGGCCGTGAAGCTGCGCAGGTCGTCGATCCGGTGCACACAGTCCGCGGCCTCCACCGAGACCCCGGCCCAGACGTTGCTCGGCCACGGCAGGACGGGGGCCAGCGCCGCCAGCCTTCCGCTCCGCTTCGTGAGCACTTGAAACGTGTGCCGATGGGCGGCGTCCATGGTGGCGAACACGCGCGCGACGAAGTCGGCCGGCACCTCGTCGTGAGGGAGATCACCACGGAGTTGGCGAAGACGGTGCTCGGCCGCGGCCACGTGAGCGGTCTGTCGACCATCTGCTCGTGCGTGGTCACCTGGAAACCCCGAGCGTAGTCGGCCTGCCCCATGGCCTGCAGCCGCCGCGCCATGCGCTCGGCGTAGCAGTTGGCGCACCAGCTGATCTTTGAGGCGCCGGTAGCTGGTCACGATACGCCGGGTCGGTGAGCGGGGTGACCTCCACCGACGCGTCCTCCCCAGGGCGCTCGTCCTCTTTCAGCCGATGATCAGCCTGCCCCCGGTGCTGTTGGCCAGCACGGAGGCGCCTTTCGCCGCCTCGCCCCTCTGGGAGACAGTACAGAGTGGCAGTGACGCCTTGCACTCGAGTTGCGGTCCCTCTCCGATCTGATCCGGCAGACCCGGCGCAGGGCGCCGCTTTCGTGGTCGAGCCACCTGCCGAGGTGCCCGTAGTCGAGCTGCGCCTCGGCGCCCGCCGGGAAATCTTCGCGCAGCACCGTGGCGCGCTCCTCGCACTCTCCTCAGCGAGCTCGCTGCGCACGTAGCGGCGCCGGCTGGCGATGCTCACCGAAAGGCCGTGCTCGTCGCGCAGGCGCTGGTGGATGGTCGCCAGGCTGGTCTCCCCGATGTGCTTCTTGATGTGGTCGTGGAAGGAGTCGATCTGGCCATGAGCGCAAAGGCGCGCGCGGGGATCAGTGCGCTCGGGGAACCAGGCCTGCACGCGCAGCGCCCACTTCGCCTGGGGGAGAGGCACGCCTCCGGGCTCCATGCCGGCCGCCTGGGCGCGGCTCACGTACTTGCGCACGGTCTAGCGGTCGAGGCCCAGTGCCCGGGCCATCTGCGAGACGCTGTCTCCCGCTTGCCAATGCCTCAGTAGCTCCACTACGTCCACCACAGCGAGCATCCTCCTGGCCATCCGTGCCCTCCCCATCGCTCGTGCGATGGGAAGCACACTACGTGCGGGACCTGGAGACCCTGGGGTGGGGAATTGCTGGACGCCACGCCTGGGGATTGTTTGACGCTGGAGGCCTTCAGCCTGGGGAATCACTTGATCGCCGACAACCGGCGCCAGCACGAGCTCTGCCGCGCCCGCTCAGATCACCGCGGCTACCTCTGCTCGAGTCCCGCACCCTTCAGCGTGTTTGTGCGGCGATCAGTGCGCGCACTTTGGGCACGAGCGCATTGGGAATCTCCATGAAGGTCTGGCTCTGATCCTCGAAGGCGGCCTCGTCTTCGGCGACGGCCTCGTCCTCCGTTTGAGCCTCGTAGTGCGCCAGCACCTCGCGCACGCGATCCTCGTCCCAGCCTGATGGGAAGTTGCCCTGCTTCATTTGTGTCATCTCCGACGGCGCCGCTTGCGATACGCGAGCAATGGTTGTCCGGTCAACGCGAAGGCCGTGATCACGAAGACGCTCTCTGTTCCGGCCTCCGGCACGTAGATCACTCGGAGGTAGCGCCCTGCTTCCGTCTGGCCGAGTGCCACGCGTGCGCCCCCTTGCCCCGGCCGGTCTTCACCCGGATGGCGCAAGACGTGCTCCACCTCGGCTTCGTCGACGCCGTGATTCCACATGTGAGGCCGATCAGTGCTTGGGTCAATGTAGTAGCGAACCCGCATACCCTTATACCGTTTTCCTCCACTGGCAGCAACGACGGGCTGTCGAGGGCGATGGGCACGTCGATGCCCTTCACTTCGAGCAGCGCGCAGGCACACGGACTCTCAGATTGAAAGGACATGCCCCCAGAGTAGCGGCAGGCAGACAACCTGACGAGGCTCACGATAGCCGGGCCCCGTTGACGTTGGGGGCGTTCGCGGGATCACGTTGGCGGGCGAGGGGGCACAGACCCATGCGCTCGGGTCGCAACTCCACACAGAGACCATGGTGGCCGCTGCTCAGAGCCCTCGTCAGTGGCTGCTGGATTGTCGGTCACTCCAGAGCCTCCGCGAGCCACGCGAGACGCGCCCTCACGCGGGCGCGGCCGGGGCGGTGAACGCCCGACTCGGCTCCGGGATGGGACGTCCCGCGTTGAGCCACGCGGCGACGAGCTCGTCGAAGGCGGCACGCAAATCCTCGACCGCCTCAACTCGAGCTCGTATGGCAGAAGCCGGTGGTACGCCAAGTCCTTGGCCAATCGCTGCTTCCTCCCTCCTCAAGCGCTTCTTTATGGCCTCGGCCACCTGCTGCGCCACATAATCCCTGACCGGCTTGTGTCGCGGAAACCTCACGAAGTTGGCTTTGTCGTCAGGGTCACCATACTGGGCGTGCTTGGCCCTCCGCGTAGCGAGGGCCGCTGCGCGGCTCAAGGATGACGATGGCGCGACTGGCCGACACTCACGTACCGTTCGTCTCGCACTCCGAGGCCAGCGCTAATTGAACGAGGGAACGCTTCGCCCTACTTCGCCTGACCCCGCTCCAGCCGCCCCGGGTAAGGCCTGAGGTCGAGCGACCCCCAACACTTGGTGGCCAACTGACTGCCGCGCGGCGGGAAGCCCGCGTGCAGTACTTTGCGGCCCTTGGCGTTGAAGAGCTCCACCGCCGGGATGAAGTCGCGGTCCGAAGAGACCAACACCGCCCAGTCGTAGGCGTCCTCCCACGCCGCGGCGGATCTGCCGAGCGTGAACGGCCATGCGCGGCGCTGCGCCCAGGTCGCCTGCCGCCGCACGTTCGAGTGGCGCATCCGGCGTGCGGCCGCGCCTGGTGCACCGTCCGCTCAGCCCACGTCGCGCCGCCGGAAGCCGGCCACCCCGATGGCGATGAGGCCGGCGGCGATGACGGTCAGCCACCGCAGCGGTGCAACGGCCAGATGGCCGCCCGGCATCCCAAGGACGTGCGCGAACGGCGAGATGTCCATCACGGCCCGGCTCAGGTTGAACAGCGCGCCGAGCTCGCCGCGCAGCACGAAGCCCGCCAGCGCGGCCCAGCCCAGGACGACCAGCCGCGGCACCAGGCCAAAGACCGCCGCGACGATCCCGATGACCACCCAAACGGCCGAAATCTGCACCAGCGCGCCGGCCGCGATCCGCCCGAGCTGACGGCTCGCCGATACGCGCGGCGCCCTCCTACGGCGCGAAGCGAGGCGCGCCGGGTGGCCCCGCTTCGTTCGCCCGGCGCGGCATGGCGAAGGAACTCCCCGGCTCGGCGCGCCGACCGCCTTCGGCCGGCAGGCTCGGTCGCCGGCGCGCTCACCCGTCCGCGCTGCGCTCCGGAGCGCGGGCGGCCACGCCGGCGAGCAGACCGTGCGCCAGTCGACCACGGGTGAGCTGCGTGAAGCCCGCACCGGCGATCAGCTCTTCCAGGGCCGCGCCGGTGTGCGGCCGCCTGCCGAGCACGTGCGCGAGAAGGTGATGCGCGCCCTGCGCCGTCGCCGACGCGAGGTCGACGAGGACGAGCCGGCCGCCCGGCTTCAGGACGCGCGCGATCTCGGCCAGCGCCTTCGTCTTCACGTCGCCGGGCAGGTGGTGAAAGACGAGGCGGCTCACGGCCACGTCGAAGGACGCCTCGCCGAACGGCAGCGCCTCGGCCGAGGCGACGACGTAGTCGGCGTGCGATCCGCGGCGCGCCGCCAGGATGCGTGCCCGGGCGATCATCTCCGCCGAGGCGTCGATGCCGACGGCGCCGCCGTCCAGCCCGACGAGCTTCGAGGCGGCCAGCGCCAGGTAGCCCGGGCCGGTCCCCACGTCGAGGACGCGGTCTCCGGAGGCCACGCCGGCGCGCGCCAGGATCTCCGCGTCGGTCGTGCGGATGAGGCGTCCGAATGTGACGTCATAGGCCCGGTCGGAGTGGATGACGATGCCGCGGGTCTGCGGTTGTGAGTGGCCCATGAGGTCCTTTCGGTCGGGGATCCGTGATCGTACTCCGGCAGAAGCGGAGGCGTTCCGTCGATTGCCGGCGCGCAGCGCGAGAAGGAACGCCGTGAGGCCGATGAAGAGCGACTCGGCCACGGCCTCCAGCGCCCCCGCTCCGTGATGCGCGGGACCGGCATGAGGCGGCTGAGATCTTGCCTGCGGCGTGGCACGGCGCGCCGAGCTTCTCGCGAAGGTGAACAGCCTTCATCTGAGAACTACCCTGTCAGCCGCAGGCCGTCAAGACCATGCCGGAGGCAGGAGGCGTGAACCCGAGCCCCGGTCGAGGTGCAGATCGGAGGGCGAGCTGCCGATGAGAGTATTGGGACGCTGTCGTCCTCTGTCACCGGGCGCGATCGTCGAGATCAGCGCCACCTCAAAGCAGGGAGGGATGAAGACATGCGTGGGAATCTTGCCGGATCGTTCGCGTTCGTGCTGGTGGTCGTCGTCGCCGCGTGGATGGGCGCCTGCGTGTCCGCCGAGGCGTGCACCGTGATCGCCGTGGGGAAGGACGCCTCAGCGGACGGCTCGGTGATCGTCAGCCACGCCAACGACGCGATGCGGGACTTTCGCATCGTCCGCGTCCCGGGAGGCGTGCACGCCAGCGGCAGCCTGCGTCCCGTGTACTACGACACACCCGCCATGGGGTACCTGGCCCAGTACGGCGGAGTGCCGTATCTGCGCTACGTCGGCACCGCTCGCGGTCCGGTCTACGACACGGGGCAGACGCCCAACATCCCCCTCGGCGCCATCCCGCAGGTCGCACGGACCTACGCCTACTTCGAGGGCACCTACCCCATCATGAACGAGCGCCAGGTGAGCATCGGCGAGACCACCTGCCAGAGCAAGGTCACGTCGCTGCCCGAGCCCGGCAGGCGCATCTTCTACAGTGCCGAGCTGGCCCGGGGCGTGCTGGAGCGCTGCGACAACGCGAGGGACGGGGTCGCCCTCATCGGAAGGCTCATCGACGCCTACGGCTACTACGGCACCGGGGAGGTCCTGGTCGTCGCCGACAAGCGGGAGGCCTGGGTGGTCGAGATGTGCGGCTACGACAAGGACGGGACCGACGGACTGTGGGTAGCGAAGCGGATCCCCGACGACGAGGTGTTCGTCTCGGCCAACCAGTTCAGGATCCGCGAGGTCGAGGAGCACTCTAGCGACATGCTGTATTCGGCGAACCTGTTCGAGGTCTGCCAGAGACTGGGGTGGTGGGACCCGGCGGAGGGGCCTCTGGACTGGTTGCGCGCCGTCAGCAGCGGCGAGCTCGGCCATCCCTACTACTCGCTGCGCCGGGTCTGGCGTCTCTTCAGCTTGATCAGTCCTTCGGCCGGCTACTCGCCGAAGGTCGACGATTGGGACACGACCGCCTACCCGTTCTCCGTCAAGCCCGACCACAAGCTCACGGTGCAGGATGTCATGGCCCTCCACCGCGACGTGTACCGGGGCACGAGCTTCGATCTGACCGCAGGTCTTGCCGCGGGCGCCTTCGGCGACCCCACCCGCTTCGACGTCCAGAGCGGTGTCACGATCGCGGGCGCCTTCGAGCGCGCGATCTCCTGCTACCGCTGCAACTACATCGACGTGACCCAGGCCCGCGACTGGTTGCCGGACCCCATCGGAGGACGCATCTGGGTCGGCCTGAACGAACCGGACCGGAACTGCTTCATGCCGCTCCACGTGGGCGCGACCAAGGTCGCGACGACGCTCGATCACGGCGACCTCGTGCACCTGGACCTCACGTGCGCGTGGTGGGTGTTCCGTCTGGTGTGGGACGCTGTCGGGCGCAGGTACGACGTCGCCATCCAGGATCTCCGGAGCTTGCAGGAGCGCCTCGAGAGCGAGAGCTTCGAGCTCGCGGCGAACGCCGAGCAGGTGGCGCTGGGCCAGTGGCGGCGCGGCAACCGGCCGGGATGCGCGACGACGCTCGCGCAGTTCGACGCGAGCAGGACCAGGACGATCGTCGACGCCTGGACGGGCTTCTGGGCGCGCTTGCAGGTCAAGTACCTCGCCAACTACGCTGCCGATGACGAGGGCAACCTCAGCAAGATGGGCTATCCTGTCGACTGGCTGGAAGGCGTCGGCTACGCGGGCGGGCCGGTGAGGTACTGACGGGTGCGGCGGGGCCTGGGCGCGTCGCCGGAGGCCGATGCCGGCGGGCGCTCAGGCCGTCCGTCGTGGTGCAGCCGGCCGACGACCATGCCCGGATGGCAGCCGACCGACTCCGCAAACGCCGCTACGTCGGCGAGCGGAAAGCGTCTCCGTCGCTTGAGGAAGTCCCTGCAGGCGCGTGGCGGGAGGAGCCGATCGCGGGAACGGCCAACGATATCGCTGTGGCTGGGCTTCAGGCTGCTGGCGGTGACCGTGGTCATCGCGGCGCCTCCTCTACGGTGAGGCCAAGCTCCCTGCTGTGAGGAATGGTGCCGGCCCATGCTCACCGGTGCTCATTCGATCCAAGAGGGCCCATTGCCTATGGGGTCCATTCGGACCCATCGGCCGGACGGCGTCCGCCCTCAGCCCTTCGGCGTCTTCTTCGGGCCGTCGTAGTCGTCGACCCACTCGAGTGGGTCCCCGCCGGCCTCCTCGAGATACTCGGTGATCGCGTGACCGATGGTCGAGAAGAAGTTCTTCTTGCCGATCTCCTTGAAGGCCCCGTAGCTGCGCAAGCGGTCTTTGACGGGCCCCTTGAGCTCCGCGAAGGCGAAGGTCACATCGTCCGCGGCGAGGTCGTCCATGAGGTTGCGCAGGGATTCCGCGCCCGTCGTGTCGATGTCGGTGATCGGCTCGCCGGCGATGATGACGTGGCGCACGGGCTCGCCACGTTCGGCGACGTGCTTCTTGACTGCTCGCGTGAAGTGCTCGGCGTTGGCGAAGAACACCGGTGCGTCGAAACGGAAAACGATCATCCCCGGCACCTGACGAGCGTCGGGATGGCGCTTCACGTCGTGGTAGCCGTGGCGGCCACTGACGCGACCGAGGGTCGCGTCGTACGGCCGCCACACGCGCTGCAGAAACGCCAGTAGCGACAGCACGATCGCGATCACGATGCCTTGCAGCACGCCCACGATCGCGACGCCGAGCAGTGCTACGAGGCAGAGCACGAGCTCGGAGCGCCTCACGCGCCAGAGCCAGCGCATGGTGGAGAGGTCGAAGAGCGCCGTCCCCGCGACGATCACGATGGCGGCCAGCGACGCCTGCGGCAAATAGGTGGTCAGCCCACCGGCGAAGAGCAGCAGCAGGATGATGGCAAGCGCGCCGACCACACCGACGGCCTGGCTCTTGCCGCCCGCCGCCTCGGCCACGGCCGTGCGCGAGGCGCTGCCGCTCACCGGGAAGCCCTGGAAGAACCCGGCCGCCAGGTTGGCGGCGCCCAGAGCGACGATCTCCTGGTCCGGATCGACCTTGCGGCCGTACTTGAGAGCGAAGGTGCGCGAGAGCGCCGAGGTGTCGGCGAGCGTGATGAAGGCCATGCCGAAGGCCGCCAACGTGAGGCGCCCGATCTCGCCCAGGTCGAAGGCGGGCAGAGCAGGGGCCGGGAAGCCCTTCGGCACCGGCCCCACGACCGCGACGCCGTGGGCGACGAGGTCGAAGACGACCACCGCCACTGTCGCGCCGACGACGGCGATGAGCACGGCAGGCACCTTGGGCGCCAGCGCCTTGAAGGCGAAGAGCAGCACGAGGCAGGCGAGCCCGATGGCCAGGGCGGCGGCATTGGTGCGCCCGTCAAGGACGCCGACGACGAGCTCCTTGAGGCGCGCCGGCGTGCTCTCGGCGGTGACGCTGAAGCCGAACAGCTTGGGGAGCTGGCTCACAACCACGACCACGGCAACGCCATTGAGGTAACCGACGCGCAGTGGCTTGGAGAGCAGCTCGGTGATCACGCCGAGGTGCGCCAGCCCGGAAACGACGCAGATGACGCCCATGATCACGGCCATCGCCGAGGCGAGGGCGATAGCCTTGGCTGGGTCGCCGCCGGCGCCGACCAGCGGCAGGATCGTCGCCAGGATGAGCGGCGCCAGGGCGGAGTCGGGGCCGAGCACAAGGATGCGCGAGGGCCCGAACACCGCGTAAGCGAGCAGCGCGATGACCGTCGTGTAGAGGCCGGTGACGGCGGGCAGCCCGGCGAGCTCGGCGTAGGCCATGCCCTGTGGCACCAGAAGCGCCGTGACGGCGAGACCGGCGACGAGGTCGCCGCGCAGGTCTCGGCCGCGGTAGCTGCGGATCGTAGCGAGCCCCGGCAGCCATCGCATCAGAGTGGACTGCCGGGAGGCCGAGGCTTCCATGGGCGGGGTGGCGGCCATGATGCGTCATCCTACCCCGAGCCGGCGGCGATGCTGCGTGGAGATGGATCTGGAGCCACAGTGGGGCAGCTCCGGCATGCCGACTCAGGCGCCCCCGGCAGAAGTCGGCGGGCGGCTTCCCGCGCCGAAAGGCGGCGTGAAAGAAGGGCGACTGGTGGGCCGCACAGGGATCGAACCTGTGACCTTGGGATTAAAAGTCCCCTGCTCTACCAACTGAGCTAGCGGCCCGGAAGTGGGATTGTACCACCGTCCCGGCGGCCGCTCCGGCGGCCGCGCGGCAAGCCTCATGCTGCGCAGCAACCCCAGAGTGAGGGTCGATGGAGGTCGTGCGGCGGGCCGCTCCGAGTGTGGGTCCCTGAGCCTCAAGTAAAGGCTGAAGGGCTTTGGGGCCCAAAGCACTTGCGCGCCGGTCAGGGAGGCGTACAATACCTCTACCTCACGTCGCGATGGTTCGCCGGATCGACAGCGGGGCGTTCGGGTGAGAGGCCCGAAGGAGCCGTCGGCCGCAAGGTCTGGCGGCTCCTTTGTTCGTGCGGCGGGAAGGTCTCGCAGCTTGGCGCCGGCCTCCGGTCAGCCTTGCCAGTCCCCCTTGAGCAGCGCGAGCTGCACTTGGTCGTCGCGCGGCGGCAGGCTGCCGTCAGGCAGCGACTCCGCGCGGCCGGCCCTGTCCTTGCCGGGTTCCACGGCGAGGAAGCCGCGCAGGAGGCCCTCGCGGCGAAAGCCGAGCTTCTCCGCGAGCGCCTGGGACGCGGCGTTGCCCGGATACGTGAGGATCTCGAGACGCTCCACGCCGACCTCCTCGAAGGCCCAGCGCACGAGGAGGCGCGCCGCCGCCAGGGCTACGCCCCGGCGGCGCGCCTCCCGCTTCACCCAGTAGCCCATCTCGGCGGTCTGTCGCTCCGCGAACAGGTCCAGACTGATGCTCCCGAGCAGCTCGTCGGTGTGTGCGGCGGCGATCGCGAGGCGGGCGCGCTTGCCGGCGGCCAGGCGCCGCCGGCTCTCGATCACGAACTGCTCCGCGTCGGCGAGCCCGTACGGGTGGGGCAGAAGATGGATCCAGTGGGCCACGTCGGGGTCGTCGCAGGCGCGCCGGACGGCCGGGATGTCGTCCGGCGCGAAAGGCCGGACGACCACACGGCCGTCCTCGAGCCACGGGTCGGGGAGTGGTACCAGCGGCTCCCGTGGATCGCCTGGCGTCATCGCGAACAGCACGTCGTCGGCGCGCCTGTCGCGCGCCGTGAGGTAGCCGCGCATCACGCCCTCGCGGCGAAAGCCGGCCGCCTGCGCCACGCGCTGCGAGCCGACGTTGTCCACGTCGGTGGTGAGCTCGAGGCGCTCCAGCTCGAGCTCGTCGAAGGCCCAGTCGCGCACCAGCCTGACGGCCGCGCTCATCACGCCGCGGCCGCGCGCCCAAGGCGCGCACCAGTAGCCGATCTCGCCGGCCTGACGCACGGGGAGGACCTCGAGGGAGATCATTGCGAGGAGCTCGTCGCTGTCTGGATCGACGACCGTCCAGTTGGCCATCAGGTCGGTGGCCCAGAAGTGCTCGTTGTAGGCCAGGAACTCGACGAAGTCGTTCTCGTGGTACGGGTAGGGCACGCGGTAGCAGAAGCGCTCGATGAGGCCGTCGTTGCAGGCCTTGACGACGGCCGCCTTGTCGGCGGCGCGCAGTTCGCGCAGGCGCACGAGGCCGTCGGTCAGCACCGGTGGATGGGCCATGTCTCCGAGGTCTTTCACGGGCCTTCTTCCGGGAAACGGTCGGCCATACGCTCTACCTACCCGGCCGCGGGTCGCCGGGCAACAGGCTGTAGATGAGGTCGTCGGTCCGCTCTCCGCGGACGACGTCGTAGGCCCGGAGCAAACCCTCGTACTGGAAACCGCATGCTTCGATCGTACGCAGGGACGCTTCGTTGCGGGCATCGGCGCGGATCTGCAGGCGGCCCAGACCGAGCTCAACGAAGCACCAGTCCACGAGCAGACGGACTCCGCCGGACGCGACGCCCCGCCGCCGCGACTCCGTCCTGGTCATGAAGCCGATCTCGCCGCTCTCGCGCCGCACGCTGACGTGCACGCCGTTGGCGCCGAGGAGCTCCCCGCTGAACGCGTCGCAGACGACGAAGCTGGCCCAGGTCTCCTCCTGCCAGCGGCGCTGCGCATCGCCCACCCAGACGGCTGCGTCGGCCTCCGTGTAGGGCGAAGGCAGCGTCTCCCAGCGCGCGATCGTGGGGTCGTCGCACAGGGCGGCGACGGCCGGGACATCGTGCGGCGCGTAGGGCCGGACGACCAGCCGGCCGTCGCTCAGGCGCGGCAGCTCGATCACGCTGAGGTCTCTCACGTGCCCTCCGACCGCGAAGAGGCGGGGAGGCCCTTGCGGCCGCCCCGCCTCTCGGCATCCCTGCATCAGTGCAGGAAGTGGCGCCGGCCGGTCAGCACCATGGACGCCTGGTTGGCGTCGCACGTCTCGACGGCCGCCTCGTCGCCCTTTGAGCCGCCCGGCTGCATGAACGCCGTGACGCCGTTCTCGATGGCCAGCTCCACGGCGTCGGGGAACGGGAAGAAGGCGTCGGAGCCGACCACGGCGCCCTTGAGGTCGTCGCGCGCCTTCTCGATGGCGAGGCGCGTGGCGTCCACGCGGCTCATCTGCCCGGCGCCGACCCCGAGCGTGGCAAGATCCCTGGCCAGCACGATGGCGTTGCTCTTGACGTGCTTGGCGATGCGGAAGGCGAAGATCAGGTCGCCCCATTCCTGCTCGCTGGGATGACGCTGCGTGGCGACGGTCATCTCGTCGCGCTCCTCGATGTCGCCGTCCCTGTCCTGCAAGAGCACTCCGCCGATGACGCGCTTGTAGTCGAGCTCGCCGGGGTTGATCTGCCGGCGCTCCTCGTTGCGCAGGATACGGATGTCGGTCTTTCTCGTGAGGATCTCGAGAGCCTCGTCGTCGTAGCCCGGGGCGAAGAGCACCTCGACGAACAGCTCTCTGAGACGCTCGGCCAGCGGTACATCGACGGTGCGGTTGACCGCGATCACGCTGCCGAAGGCGCTCACGGGATCGCACGCGTAGGCCTTGTCGTAGGCCGCCGCCAGGTTCTCGGCGAGGGCGCAGCCACAGGGGTTGTTGTGCTTGATGAGCGTGACGCAGGGCAGCGTGAACTCGTCGCAGATGCTGCGCGCCGCGTTGAGGTCGTAGAGGTTGTTGAAGCCGAGCTGCTTGCCGTGCAGCTGGGTCACCTGCGAGAGCAGGTGCTGGCGCAGGCCGACCTCGGCGTAGTAGGCGGCGCGCTGGTGCGGATTCTCGCCGTATTTGAGCTCGAGGACCTTCTCGAAGTCGCGCATGACGTAGGCGGGGAAGTCGCCGTCGGCCTCGCTGAACCAGTTGGCGATCACGAAGTCGTAGTGGGCGGTGCGGTGGAACGCCCTGGTGGCGAGGTCGCGCAGCGTGTCGTAGCCGAGCTCGCCGCCGGACTCCCTCATCTCCTCGAGCAGCACGTCGTAGTCGTCGTGGCTGGTGACGACCGCGACGCCGGCGTGGTTCTTGGCGGCGGCGCGGATCATCGAGGGGCCGCCGATGTCGATGTTCTCGATGACGACCTCGTCCTCGACGCCGCGCCGGCCCGCGACCTCCTCAAAGGGGTACAGGCTGCAGACGACCATGTCGATGGGCTCGATGCCGTGCTTCGCGATGGTCTGCATGTGCTCGGGCACGTCACGGCGCGCGAGGATGCCGGCCATCAGCTTGGGATGCATGGTCTTGACGCGGCCGTCGAGCATCTCCGGAAAGCCGGTGACCTCTTCGACCAGCGTGACCGGTATGCCGGAGTCCTTGAGCAGCTTCGCGGTGCCGCCGGTGGAGATGACCTGGACGCCCATGTCGGTGAGGCCTTTCGCGAACGACTCGAGGCCGCTCTTGTTGAACACCGAGATGAGGGCTCGCTGGACCTTCACTGGCACGCTCCTTCAGGTGGACTGACGGGGCGGGCGGCATGGGATCGGCGACCGCCCCGGGGGCCTCTTCGCCGCTAGCCTACAAGAAAGACAGCACCTGGTGAAGAGGCCCGGACGATGCGAGTCGCGGCGGCGGCGCGCGTCTCACTTCGATGTGGCTCTTCCCCGGCGGAGGCGATGAACCACCCAGATGACGACGCCGGGCAGCGCCGATGCGGCAGCGGCGATAGCGAGCGCGAGCGCGAGGTAGTCCTGGACCCACTCGGCGGCGCCGAACCAGTAGCCGGCGCCGACGAAGATGGTGACCCAGAGGGCCGAGGCGATCGCCGCGAAGAAGAGCAGGCGATGCATCTCCATGCCTGCCACCCCGGCGACGAACGGCGCCAGCGTGCGCACGATCGGCAGGAATCTCGCCAGCACGATCGCCATGCCGCCGTGGCGCTCATAGAGCTCGTGCGCCCTCTCCACGTGCTCGGGGCGCAGGTGCTTGCGTGGCTTGCTGAGGAGGCGACGGCCGACGAAGCGGCCGATGAGGTAGTTGCAGGCGTCGCCGAGGAAGGCCGCCGCGAAGAGGAGAGGCGCGAGCACCGCGATCTCGAGGATGCCGGCCCCGGCGAGCGTGCCGCTGGTCAGGAGCAGGGACTCCCCGGGCAGGAACGGTGCGACGACGAGCCCGGTCTCGGCGAAGATCGTCGCGAAGATGGCCGCGTAGGCCCAGGGGCCGAGCTGCTCGACCAGCTGGGTCAGGTAGACGTCCAGATGCAGGACGTACTGCATGGGCTGGTCGAGCGTGCCCGTGGCGCTACTCCAGACCGGCGGCGGGGGTCCCCGTCTCGGTCGCCGCGGCGGCCCGCTCGAGCACCCGGCGGGCGGTGAACACCGTGCGGTATCTGTCGTAGAGCACGGTGATCACGGTGAACAGGAAGACGAAGAACAGCGTCGTGCCCAGAGGCGCGCGCGTGTCGATGAGGCCGAGCACGCGCTGGAAGACCAGCAGCCCCGCGACGATCCCGAAGTTGACGGCGAACATGCCCACCAGCTCGACGGCGACCGAGCGCGAGGTGCGACCGCGGCGCGCCAGCCACTGGCTGACGAAGGCGTTCACGACCACGAAACCCGCGACGAAGGCGAGCACGCTGATGCTCCTCACGTCGTCGCTGAGCAGGTACTGCGCGAAGATCACGCTGATCAGGCCGGTCAGGACCACCTTCTCCAGCAGCGCGAGGTCGAAGACCCTCTCCGTCGCCTTCGCCGTACGGTACAGCTCGGCGCCTCGGCATTCGGGCGGCAGCGGATCCGCCCTGAGGCTGGGGCGGCGATCGCCGGGCGGCGCCTTGCGGGTGACGATCCAGTAGCCCAGCCAGATGATGATGGCGACGACGGCGATGGCCACCGCGATCACCCAGGGCCGGTTGGCGATCGCCTCCGCCCAGCTGGCGTCCTTGCTCACGCCGAACAGTGTCTCCTTGATGAAGTCGGTCATGTCGAGCTGGGCGATGTGGATCCACCACTCCTGAGGCAGCTTGATGAACACCCAGATGAGGACGGTGGAGACGATCACCGTCCACTTGCCCATGCGTGCCCAGCTCCAGCGCAGGTGCACCGCCTCGACGAAGTCGAAGAAGTACTCGAACGTGTTGGGGAAGATGAAGAGGATGGCCCGGACCTGAGTCAGCTCGAAGATGACCACTCCGACGAGGCGGTAGTAGTACAGGAACCAGCTCATCTTGAAGGCGTACGCGTTGGTCCAGTTGCGCAGCATCGACATGTAGATGATGGCCAGGTAGTAGATGTCGAGCGACTTGTCGTACGACTGGTAGCCCTCGAGCGGGATCGCGGGGAACTGCTGGAAGATGCTCTGGTCGATGGAGTCGAGGAGCATGCACGCGATGGAGCCCACCAGCGGATACCTCGGGATGGTGAACGGCAGGAAGAGACGTGCGCCCACGACCAGCACCACAACCGTCCACTCCGTTGCCCCCATGCCTGCTCCCTCTCCGCTCGGCGATGTCCGCTGTCGAGGCGAATCCTACACCGCGTGACCGGCCGGTCACGAGACTCGGCGGAACCGGTCGCGCGCCGGCAAGGGCGGCCAGGCGAAGCGGGCAGCCGCCTGCTCTTGCTCGCGCGCGACCTCGACCGCGGCCGCGCATCCGGCGACGGGGTCGTTGACGATCCCGGCGGCCCGCATCAGGGAGTGCGCGGTGGTCGGGCCGACGAAGCGGAAACCGCGTTTCTTGAGATCCTTCGCGAGCGCCGCGGACTCGGGGCTCGCGGCGACGAAGTCGGCCCGCGAGCGCGGCGGCTCATGCGCCGCCGGCCGGAAGCGCCAGAAGCACGCCGCCAGCGACTCGTGCTCTTCGATCAGGGGCAGGGCGGCGCCGGCGTTGGCGATGGCTCCCGCGATCTTGAGTCGTTTACGCACGATGCCCGCGTCGCCGAGCAAGCGCGCCGTGTCGGCTTCACCGAAGCCCGCCACGGTGGCGATGTGAAAGCCCGCGAACGCCGCCAGGAAGGCCGGCCGCTTGCGAAGTCTCGTGAGCCACGACAGGCCTGACTGGAATGCCTCAAGCGTGAGGCGTTCGAACAGCCTGTCGTCGGCGCGCGCCGGCGATGAATTCGGCCTGCGGCCGTCGTCCGCGCGCGCGGCGACGAAGCCGCCCTCGAGCGCGCCGGCTCGGGCTCTACTTGCTCAGCTTCTCCTTGGCCTTGCCGGCGAGCTCGGCCGCGTCCTGCCTGGCCTTCTCGAACGCCGGCTTGGCCTTCTCACCAAGCTCGTCGAGCTCCTGCTCCACCTTCTGGAACGCCGGCTTGGCCTTCTCGCCGAGGTCGGCGGCGCCCTGCTTGGCCTTCTCAATCGTGGGGCCGGCCTTCTCCTGCAGGTCGGCGGCCACCACCTTGGCCTTGGCCGCGGCCTCCTCGGCCATCTGCTTCGCTTTGTCCAGGAATCCCATCAGAGCCTCCTCGAGCGGTCGTCCCGATGCCTCTGTCAGAGGAGTTGTACCCACGCGGGGCGAGTCTGTGACGGGCCGGGCGGCGAGGGGCTGCGCCCGCGCCGCCCGGCCTCACTCACTTCGCGCCGGCGTCTTCCATGGCCGTGGCGAGATCCTGGAGCAGACTCCAGTCGGCGATCTGCGTGATCTGCACGACGGCGTTCCCCCACGTGTAGACGACCGTGGCGGGCAGCCTGTTGGAGCGGAACTGGATCTTCGTGTAGGCGCCGTCGCGGGCGACGGCGCTGTCGAACGTGAGCACGCCGACGAGCAAGCCGCCGGACTCACCGGGGCGGTCGACCTGGTACCAGGTCGCGCCCGTACCGCCCGGATACCGGTTGGTGCCCTCGCCGCTGGCTGTCACGCCGGCGCCGGCGGCCTCCGCTGCCTTCGCGATGTCGGGTGTGGCAGCGGCCATGAAGTCGGCGTGACCGCAGGCAGCGAGCAGGACGATGAGCGCAGCGCTTGTAGCCAGTACGGCCGCGAGCTTCCATACACGCGGGTTCATCGCGCCCCTCCTTCCGGCGGCTCGGCGGCGGGCGCCGCGGTGGCTGCGGCTGCCTCCGCGTTCGCGCCCGCCTCCGCGGAGTCGTCCTGGCCCGACTCCAGGTAGGCCGCCGCGTTGGGCGCTACCCAGCCCGGCTTGCGGAAGACCCAGAAGATCATGGGCGCGCCTACCGACAGCATCAGCGACACGCCGAGGATGATGAGCACGTAGGTCCAGGTCCCCACGTTCTTCACGATCGACGGAGGCATGAGCCCGACCGCGAAAGCGAAGGCGAGGCCCACGATGGCCACGCCGGCGACGATCCACACCCCGACCTTGCCCCCGGGGATGCGGTAGGCGCGAGGCGTGTCGGGCTGCGAGTAGCGCAGCTTGATGACCGCCGCGAACATGAAGAAGTACATGATGATGATCACTTCGGTGGTCACCGCCGAGAGTACCCAGTAGGCGGAGTTCACCGAAGGCAACAGCACGAAGAGGAGGGAGAACGCCGACCCGATGACCGCCTGGATGAGCAGCACGGCCACCGGTGACTGGTGCCTGTTGTGCTGCCGCCAGACCTTGGGCAGGTCGCCCTGCGCGGCGGCCACGCCCAGGCCTTTGGCCGGCCCGACGAGCCAGGTGCTGAGCTGGGCCACGGAGCCCACCGCGATCAGCACCGCCATCGGCGCCGTCAGCCACCCCAGTTTGAGGTGCTCGAGCATCGCCTGGATGGCCTGGATCACGCCGGCCGCCAGGCTGAGCTCCTTGACGGGGACCGTGTAGAGGATCGCGAGCGTGCCCAGCACCGACAGGCTGAAGATCGTGGCCGCCGAGATCATGATCGCTCGCGGAAAGTCGCGGGCCGGGTCCTTGGTCTCCAGGGCGTGGAACCCGGCCATCTCCATGCCGGCGAACAGCAGGATGACCGTGGCCACAAAGGGCAGGGTGCCGAGGTCGAAGGTCGGCACCATGGCGCCGACGGTGAAGGGCGCCACCGGGCTGTTGCCCTCGATGATGTAGACGAGCAGAAGCACGACGAGCACCACCGACGGCAGGATGACGCCGAAGATCCCGCCCCACGTGCTGATGGCGCTGCTGTACCTCTCGCCGAAGAAGGCCAGCACCGTCACGCCCCAGAAGACGGCCATCATCACGACGATGTTGTAGATGGGGTTGTTGCCGAGGCTCGCCGAGAACGCGTAGGCAAACGTCCCCGCGATGAACGACAGCACCGTCGGGAACCAGACCACGTTCTCGGTCCATTCGCTCCAGATCGAGATGAAGCCCGAGCTCTCGCCGAAGGCCTCGCGGACCCAGGCGTAGACTCCGCCGCCCTTGGGCCAGCCGGTCGCCAGCTCGGCGCCGACCAGCGAGAGCGGGAGAAAGAAGACCAGGAGGCCCAGGATGTACCAGCCGATCATCGACCAGCCTTCTTCAGCCATCGAGGGGTAGTTGCGGATGCTCAGCACCGCGGTGACCTCGATCATGCCCAGCGCGAAGACGCCCAGCGTTACCGCCTTTGCCTTGCCGCCACTGCCCTTTGGGTCTTTTGCCACGGCCGTTCGCCCCCTCAGTCCACGACGTAGATGACGTAGTCGCCGTCGTCGTGCTCGACGCCGTGGAGATCGTGCTCGAAGCCCGGGAAGCGGCGGTCGAAGGCCTGCAGGGCCTTGAGGTAGCCGACGAACGGGCCGTCCGCGGCGCCGACGTTCTCGCCGGGCATGAGCAGCGGGATGCCCGGCGGGTACGGCACGACGCCCATCGACACGGTGCGCCCCGCGATGTCATCGACCTTGACCTTCTGGACCGTGCCGCGGACGACGTGGGCAAAGGCGTCCGCGTTCTTCATCGTCGGTACGGGCAGGTTCGCGTAGGCGGCTTGCATGGCGGCCATCTGCCCGGTCTTGCGCATGGTCTCGTGCATCTCGCGAGCGAGGTCGGCGAGGCCCATCCCGCCGTACGTGCCGGGGGACCCGGCAGCCACGGCGGGCAGCGCCTCGCTGAGCGGGGCGTTGCGGTCGTAGTCGCGCTTGAAGTCGAACAGTGTGGTCAGGAGGGAACCCCACTTGCCCTTGGTCGTGCCCATCGAGAACAGGAAGAGGATGGAGTAGTCCTGCGTCTTCTCGACGACGATCGCGGCGTGCTGGTCCAGGTAGGCGGTCACCAGCGCCGCCGGGACGCCCCAGCTCTCGAGCGCGCCATCGACGCCCATGCCCGGCGTGAGCACGGTCACCTTGATGGGGTCGAGCATGGCGTAGCCGTCGGGCAGGCCTTCGAAGCCGTGCCAGGTGTCGCCGGGGTGCAGCAGCCAGGGTCCCGGGCTCGTGGTCAGCAGCTCGTCGGGGGCGTCGGCGAACGCCACTCGCGCCCCCGTCGTGGGGTCGACGACCTCGTCGGCCTGCCAGCAGCCGAAGAACCAGTCGTCGCCGAGCTCACGTTTGGCCCGCGCCATCGTCTTGCGGAAGGCTACGGCTTCCTGGATGGCCTCGGTGGTGAGCACCAGCCCGCTCTGGCCCTCCATCATCTTGGCGGCCACGTCGTTGGAGGCGATGATCGCGTACAGCGGCGACGTGGAGGCGTGCATCATGAACGCCTCGTTGAGGCGTGGCATGTCGATCGGCCGGCGGCCGTTGCGCACGTGGATGTAGGAGGCCTGCGAAAGGGCGGCCAGCAGCTTGTGCGTCGACTGCGTGGCGAAGGTCGTCGGGCCGCCCTCTTCCCGCGGCCCGCTGTGCATGGCGTGCCGCTCGGCGTAGATCGGGTTGAAGGCGGCGTAGCCGTACCAGGCCTCATCGTAATGGATGCGGTCGATGTGGCTGCCCAGCACCTCGTTGACCGTGGGCACGTGGTACAGCAGGCCGTCGTAGGTGGAGTTGGTCACCATGGCGATCACCGGCTTGGCGTCGTCGGCGGCCAGCGGCGACGCCTTGATCCTGGCGGCGATCGCCGCTTCAGTCATCTCGCTGGGCGGGATGGGGCCGATGATGCCGTAGCGGTTGCGCGACGGGATCATGTACACGGGGTTCACGTGCGTGATGGTGTCGGCCTGCTCCATCGACTTGTGTGCGTTGCGGTCGTCCACCACGACGTCGCCGGCCACCGCCGTGGCCTGGTGGACGACGCGGTTTGACGTCGATGTGCCGTTGGTCACGAACAGGGTCATGTCGGCGCCGAAGATGCGCGCCGCGTTGCGCTCGGCTTCGCCGATGGGCCCCGAATGGTCGAGCAGCGAGCCCAGCTCGCCGACCGAGATCGACAGGTCGGAGCGGAAGGTCTGCTCGCCGAAGAAGTCGTAGAAGGCGCGGCCGGTGGCGCACTTGCGAAAGGCCGCGCCGCCTTCGTGGCCGGGCGTGTGCCACGAGTGCTCGTGGGTCTGCGCGAAGTCCATGAGCGCCTTGAACATCACGGGCAGGACGGACTCGCGATAGGCGGCGGCGGCATCGCGCAGCCGGCCGGCGATCCAGTCGGACGTGTCGTCGAGCAGGTAGATGTACTCATCGACGTTGCGGATCGTCGCCAGAGGGACGTCGCCGAGCGCCGTGCGCTCGGTCATCAGGCAGAGCGGCAGGCGCTCGTTGCGGCTGCGGGTGAGCGCCACCAGCTCCTGCGTGCGCGCCGGGTCGCCGCAGAGGTCCCAGTCGACGATCGCGACGTCGATGCTGGGGTCGGAGCGGATGACGGCTTCTCCGTCCTCCGCGGAGTACGCGGCGACGACCTCGACGTCGAGGTCGGCGAGCGCGTCGGCCAGGGCGGCCAGCGCCCGCGTTTCGGCGGAATCGCCGGCGAGCTCGTCGTGGACGATCAGCGCGCGCAGGGCTGGACGGTCCAGATCAGACATGAGACCCCTTTCGATGGTAGATCGGGCTGCTGCGGGCCACGGCTGTGTCGCCGCCGCATTCCACAGCGGAGTCTACGTCTCTTCCGGATGTGACGGTAGAGGCAGGCTGCCCACTCGATCTGGGCGCCGGGGGGCGGCGCACGTGCGCGGGGCCTTCGGGCGGGACTCGGCGTGCGCCTTCCCGCCTGCCGTCCGGACCCCGCCACAGCTTGGGCTGAGCGACGCGCGGGCCGGCGGGCGTAGCCGGCCCGGCATCGCCCCGCCGCCGCTGCCGAAGCGGTCGAGGATCGTCTCGAGGAGCGGCACGAAGGCGTGAACCTTGCCGCCGCGGATCGCGAGATCCCACATCGGCTCGAGCTTCTTCCAGCCGCCGGTGTAGGCAAGGTGACGCGCATGCTCGCGCAGGTCGCCGTGCGCGAACGCCGCTTTCCAGATACTGCTCCAGCGGTAGAAGTCCCGGTAGGCGGCCCAGTACCCGGACTCGAGCTCCTCGGCGCTCATGCCCGCCGGCCGGAACACGGCGTGGCGCGTGTCGTAGAGGTCCCAGTCGCGGCTCGTGACGCGACCATCCGCCGTGAGTCGCCGCTCCAGCGGCGTTCCCGGGTACGGCGTGAGGATGTGGAAGGTCGAGGTCTCGATACCCTGCGCGAGCGTCCACTCGACGGTGCGCGCGAAGACGGATGAGTCGTCGTGGTCCATGCCGAACACGAACGCCGCGTTGACCATGACGCCGAGGTCATGGAGGCGGCGGATGGCGGCTTCGTACTCCGCCTGCGGCGCGCCGCCCGCAGCCGCGCGCGCCGTAGCTCCTTCCGCCGCGCCGCCCAGGTTCTGCGTCTTGTGCTGCGCCCTCAGATTCACGGGGTCGAGCGTCTCAAAGCCGATGAACAGGCTGCGCAGCCCGCTCTCCACCGCCTTCTCGAGGAGGCCGGGACGCATGACGCCCTGCACCGTCCCGGCAGATTGCCACAAGCGGCCCATGCCGCGCAGGCCATCGCAGAGCGCGGCGGCGAACGGCGGGCTGCCGAACAGGTTGTCGTCGAGGAAGTAGAGGTGGCGCCTGGGGAGGCGGTCGATCTCGGCGAGGGCATCCTCGACCGCCTGCACGTAGAACGACCGGCCGCCGCGGAAGAACGTCTCCTTGTAGCAGAAGTCGCAGCGGTGCGGGCAGCCGCGGCTCACGACCAGAGAGTTGGGCACGAGGTAGCGCTCGCGCTTGATCAGGTCGCGGCGCGGGCGTGGCATGCCGGCGAGGGTGCGCACCGTCGAGTGGTACAGCGGCTTCGGGTGGCCGGCGCGGAAGTCCGCGAGAAACGCCGGCCACGTGTCCTCGCCGGGGCCGCGGAACACGCTGTCGGCGTGCTGGGCGGCCTCCTCGGGCAGGCTCGTCGGGTGCAGCCCGCCGAGGCAGACGTAGGCGCCCTTGGCGCGGTAGTGGTCGGCGTAGCGGTAGGCGCGGCGCGCCGAGGTGATGTACGCCTCGATGACCACGAGGTCGGGCTCGTCCGAGAGGTCGAGCTTCTCGACGTGCTCATCCTGGAGCGTGACCTCGTCGTCCTCGCCCAGGTAGCCGGCGAGCGTCGCCAGCCCCAGCGGCGGGAACAGCGAGTACTTGATGGAGCGCCAGTAGACGCTGTCGGCGGCCGTCTTGGCCGGCGAGATCATCTTCACCTTCAGCGGCCGCCGGCTCGCGGCCCGGCCGCGCGGATCCCGGCCGTCCATCAGCCCGCGACCTCCAGCTCCTTCGCGAAGCGCTCGAGTAGGACGTCCAGACCGGTGGCGAAGTCGGTGGGCTGGTCCCAGACGGCCAGTTGCAGGCCGACGCGGAGGAGATTCGGGTAGTCGGCCCAGTGGCCGGTGAGCTCGCCGATGATGGTCTCGGCCGGCGCCTCAAGGCTCAGGAGCTGGGCGTAGCCGAGCCCGAGCGTGAAGGCGCCGAGCAAATGGTAGACGCGCGCCGCGGCATCGGGCGTGAAGCCCGCTTCGAGCAGCACGCCCATCAGCTCTTCCATCCAGCGTCGTCCGCTGGGAGTACGGAGCACCCCCGTGGTGATGAGCGGCAGGGCGCGGGGGTGCGCCTGCACGAGCTCGTAGAGCCCGACGAAAAGCAGGCGCGTGCGCGCCTGCCATGGGCCGGAGGCGCGGGGGTCCCCGAGCGCCGCCGCAGCGATGCTTTCGGCGACGGCGCCAAGGATCGCCTCCTTATTGGGGAAGTGGTGGTAGAGGCTCATGGGCTTCACGCCGGCCGCCGCGGCGAGGCGCCGCATGTTGAGGGCGGGCAGCCCCTCGGTGTCGATGATGCCGAGCGCCAGCGCGACGATGCGCGGGCGCGTCAGAGGCTCTCGCGCGATGGCCATCATGCCTCCCGGCGCGTCCGTACAAAGTAAGGCGTACAAAGTACTGTAACAGAGCGGCAGGGCTGACGTCAAGGTGCAAGCCGAGGTGAGCGTTGAAGGTCGAGGGACCTCAGTCGGGAAGTCGCTGGAACCGCTCGACCATGAAGCCGGCCTGGCGGATGATGCCGCGCAGCGTACCGACGGCGATCTGCTGGTGGCGCGGGACGATGACGACGACCACTGCGTGAGCGGGTCCCCGGACGAACTTCACATAGCTGCCTCTGCCGATCTCCGAGACACGACCATCCCCTTCCGTCCGGTTGCGCGTTCGGCCTCCGGATCGACGAGCGGCGAGAAGGCGGACATGGCGCGCCGCGCGCGCCGCGGCTGTCACCCCGGCGGCCCGCCGCCGGCGAGCGCCCGCCGGCCGGCACGTGCCCGTCCGCGGGAGCCGCCGCGGCGGGGTAGTACTGTGAGGGAAGATAAGGAATCTCGGCGAATCCTTATCTTCCCCCCCGGCAACCGAGCCTGCGGACGGCCGTGCGCGACCCGACAGTCAAGGGATCCTTGTCTTCCCTTCTTGCACTACCCCGCGCCGGGGTCGTCGGGCTCGTCGCGGCCGCCCGCGCGCCCGCCGGGCGGGCGCGCCCTCCGGGAGCGCTGCCGGCTGTGCGCCCGCCGGGCGCCCCATTCGCGGCTCACCGGCGCCTGAGCGACGGGGATGGTCATGCTCCGAGAACCCGGCGCCAAGCAGCTTGCGCCGGACGACGCGGTACGAGAGCGGCTCGTCGCATCGATCTCGGCGCGGACCTTCCTGACTCGTGGCGCAGCCGTGGCGCGCGGCGACTCGAAGCAGAGCTCGATGGCTTCCCGCGGATTGGACAGAGCCTCGTCCTCAGAAACGCCCTGGCCGGCAACATCCATGTCGAGGCATTGCGCGACGAAGAGACTACGCTCCCGAGTAACGATGGCGCTGAATTCGCGGGTCGTACGGGTCTCCTGTGATGGCCTGATGCCATTGGCAGGCGAGGGCTCCGGAGTGCGCAAGGTGGACGATCGGCCCGGGGCGCGAGTGTCACCAAGCTCAGCCGAGGCGGGCGGCGCGCCGTCGGCCGGCTGCGTCATCGACCCAGCGTCAGCCGAGGCGGGCGACGCGCTCGCCGCGGACGCTCCGCCGCGCAGCGGCGGAGGCCTCGGCGAGCGCCTCCGGCTCCTCGGCCACGAGGCCGACGCGGGCGCGCCCCCGGCCCGTCGGCTCCTCGCCCTCCTCTGGCTTCGGCCAAGCGCGGACGGCCGCCTCCACGCTGCTGCGGCCGCCCCCGGCGAAGGCCTTCGCCAGCTCGGCGGCCACCCCGGCGTCGGGGCTCGCCGCCGCGAGCTCGGCGGCCGCCAGGGCGTAGCCGTTGCCGTTGAAGCTCAGGGCGACGCCGCCCCAGGCCTTGACGGCCGCGAGCGGCGGCGCGTCCGTGATCGAGTCGCCGACGTACATGACATCGCCGCCATCGACACACTCCGCGGCGACGATATCTTCGAGTGCGGCGAGCTTCATGCCGCCGCCCACGGGGCGCACGGCGGCCACCAGATCGCCGCTGACGCGGCCGGCCATCCGCGTCCAGAAGAGGTCGTCGAGACGCGCCACCGTGACCGCGTCGGCGGGCGAGAGGTCGTCGGCGGAGCTCGCCTCTTCGGGGATCTCGATGAGGCTGCGCTCCATCACGCGAGCGGCTTCGCCGCGCAGCCAGGCCTTCTCGTCCTCAGGCATCAACCACGCGTCCAGGCTCAACTCAGTGCAGCGTACGTGGCGGAGCGGAAATCCGCAGAGCTCGCAGAGCGCCCTTAGGTAGGGCGTGTAGGAGGTCGAGATGATGAAGGTCCGCAGCAGCGCCCCGATCTCGGCCAGCGCCTCACGCGCCCCAGGCACCAGCAGCACGCCCTCGGCGCTGAAGGCCTCGACCTCCTCGTCGGTCACATCGAAGGCTCTGAGAAAAGGCGGCAGTAGCCGCAGGGTGTCGCCGGCGTTGTAGCCCGGCTTGCGGACCACGTCGGCGAGGAAGTCGTCGTACCTGCTCAGGCGCGCGAAGAGATCGGCGCCGTCCGGGATGAAGCGCGCGGCGATCTCCTGGGCGTTGTCGTTCCTGGTGAGCGGGCCTTCGCAGTCGGTGACGTAGATGCGGCGCGGCGCCGGGCCGGCGCCGGCCACGCCCGGACTCCTCCCACTCATCGCCTCGCCACCTCCGCTTCGACCGGCTCGGTGAGGTCCAGTGGCAGCCGCGTGGACTCCGCGAACACAGCCCCCGCCGCCGTGTTGAGCTTGCCCTGCGCGAACTGGCGGAGCGTCTGGTACAGCAGGGGTATCTCGCGGACTTCGCCGCGCCGCCGGATCTCGGCGAACAGCGGCTCGCTCTCGCCCTCGACGGCGGCGATCGCGACGACGCTCATCGTCGTGCGCTTCTCGCGGAACTGCGCCCACAGAGGCGCCCACTCGTCACCGGTCAAGGGGAAGCGGAACGAGCTCACCACGGGGCCGCGATCGAGCTGTGCGGTGGCCAGGTGGACCATGGCGCCCGTCTCGGCGGCTTCCTCTTCGAGCAGCCGCCAGATGACCTCCTGCCACGTGCCGGTGGGGCCGCCGGGGAGGGCCGGGTGCAGGTTGAGGAGCGCGTACCGGCGGCACATGGCCGGGCTGACGATGAGCATGTACCCGGCCATGACGAGCACGCCGAGCCGGTACGGCACCAGCAGTTCCATCACGCCGCGGTGGTACTCATGGCGCCACGTGGTCCTGTCCACGCCCAGCGCTTGCGCCGCCTTCCAGCTCGCGGCGCACGACAGCGTGACCAGGGGGAGGTCGAGGCGCTCCACGAGCTCGATGAAGCGGTCGCTCTCGGGCGCCTCGCCCGGCTCGCGGTCGCAGAACACGGCGGCGATGTCGAGGGGCACGTCGTCCTGCTGGGCGCGGGCGACGACGTCGGCGAGGAGGTTGCAGGCCGCCTGGTCGCGGCCGCTGGACAGCCAGCCGACTCTCACGCTCCGCCCCTGCGCGCCACGCCTGGGTCCTCGCCGCGCTCCTCCGCCAGTCGCGCCTGCCAGGCCTCGGCGTCGGGGTACGTGCTGCGCCCGACGCCGGTGATGCCGCGGCTGGCGGCCCACGCGGCGAGGCGGCCGGCGCCGGCGAGACCGACCTGCTCGATCATCCCGGCGAAGAAGCCGGCGGCAAAGAGGTCGCCGGCGCCGGTGACGTCCACGACCTCGGCGGGCAGCGGCGGAACGTAGAGGTCGACGCGCCGGGCGACGAGCCGCGCTCCGCGGCTGCCCATCTTGCAGACCACCAAACCGACCCCTGCGTTGAGCAGAAAGTCGAGGGACTCCGGGAGCGAGAGGCCGCAGAGCATCTCGAGCTCCGTCTCGGTGGCGAGCAGGTAGGCGCAGCGGTGCAGGATCGGCAAGAATCGCTTGACGCCCTTGCGGGCGTAGATCTCGCCGGGGTCGAAGGTGACCTCGGTGTCGGCGGGCAGCCGCTTGAGCAGCGCCAGCTGCGCCGCGAGCGGCTCGTCACCGACGAAGCTGGTGAAGTGGGCGAAGCGCGCCTTCGGGGTGCGCCTCGGCAGGTCGCCCGGCGCGAAGGCGTCGTTGGCGGCGGGCCACACGAGGTTGCGGCGCTCGCCGTTCTCGTCGAGCAGCACGTACACGCGGCCCGTCTCACCGTCGCGCGCCACGAGGCGCGCCTCCGCCGGGGCCAGCTCCTTGAGGAGGTAGAGGCCGTCGTCGTCGTCGCCTACGCGACCGACCATCGCTGCCCGGTAGCCCAGGCGCGCGAGCGCGTGGGCCGCGTTGGCCGCCTGCCCGCCGCCGGAGCGCGTCGGCTGCACGTGCGCGAGCGCTTCATCGACGGCGCGGCGCACGTCGGCGTCCATGAGCTGCTCGCTGCCGGGCGGGCCCAGCTCATCCCAGAGCGGGAAGGAGCGCGACAGGCGGTAGACCAGATCGACGTTCAGGGCGCCGCAGCCGAGGAGGTCGAGCGGCCTCACAGCCTGAGCTCGCCTCGATACTGCACGGCCGCGCCGTCGCCGCGCGGCTTCACTTCCCCGACCACATATGCTTCCATGCCACCCTTCTTGACGACGGCGAGGTTCTTCTCGACGTGAACGGCGTCCATCGCCACGACCATGCCGAGCCCGCAGTTGAACGTGTTCAGCATCTCAGCGCGCCTGACGCCCAGAGAGTGGAGCCAACTGAACACGGGGCCGGCGGACCACGCGCCGAGGTCGATCTCCGCCGCCAGGTCGTCCGGTACGGCGCGCCCGACGTTGTCGGGGAAGCCGCCGCCGGTGATGTGCGCGGCGGCGTGCACGCCGCCGGCGTGCCCCAGATCGTGCAGTACGGGGCTGTAGATCGTGGTGGGCGCCAGAAGGACCTCGCCGACGGAGGCCTTGGGGCCGGCGTGCACACAGAAGGCGCCGCCCTCGCTGAGGAACTTGCTGTGCACGTCGATGGCGTGCTCCTTGAGCAGATGGCGCACCAGGCTGAAGCCGTTGGAGTGCAGACCGCTGGAGCAGATGCCGACGAGCACGTCGCCGTCGGCGACGAGGTGCGGCCCCCACAGCTCGTCGCGCTCCGCGAGGCCCACGGCGAAGCCGGCCATGTCGAAGTCGCCGTCTGGGAACTGCCCAGGGTGCTCGGCGGTCTCGCCGCCGAGCAGCACGCACTGCGCCAGCAGACAGCCTTCGTCCACCCCGGCGACGATCTCGGCGACCTCCTCGGGGACGACCTTGCCGACCACGAGGTAGTCGAGGAAGAAGAGAGGGACGGCGCCGCAGGCGGACACGTCGTTGACGCTCATGGCCACCAGATCGATACCGATGGTGCCGAGCAGGCCCATGGTGCGCGCCAGCTCGATCTTGGTGCCCACACCATCGGTACCGGCCACGAGGACCGGGTCTTTGAGCTTCGGCAGCCGCATCGCTCCTCCGAAGCCGCCGAGCCCGCCGAGCACCAGCGGGTGCCGCGTGCTCTTGAGCCGCTGCCTCATGAGGTCGACGGCGCGGTTGCCCGCCTCGACATCGACGCCCGCCTGTTTGTACGTGAACCCCTGGTCTTCGGCCATCTCGCTCCCCCGTCAGTGTGACGGCGCCAGTCTACGCCGCGGGTCGCCTTCGCCGCCAGCACCCCGGGCGACGGGGCGCCGGCGGCGGCTGCACCACGGGCGCGGGCGCCGGGCAGGAGTGGATCCTCCATGCCGTCGGCATCGAGGACTGCGACCTCGGCAAGATCCGCGAAGCGCTCGGGGAGATCCTCGGCGGCATGATGGCCCTGAGCACAGGCCCCGCCGACGGCTGCGAGTGAGAGCCCCATCGACGGGCGTCAAAGCAGCCGCGAGAACAGCCGGTACACGGAGTTGCGGAACCTGACCATGCGGCCGAGCCCGAGGACGTCCTCCATCGTCACCAGCGCGCTGTCCGCGATATCGCGCTCGTACTGCTCCGCGTAGCGTGTCGCGATACCCTCGTCGTAGAAGACCGACACCACCTCGTCGTGCAGGATGATGCTGCGGATGTCCCAGTTACAGGTGCCGATGATCGAGAGCTGGTCGTCCACGGTCACCGTCTTGGCGTGCAGGAAGCCGGCCTTGTACTGATAGACCTTCACGCCGGCGCGCAGGAGCTGGGGATAGTACGCCTGCGCGGCGTAGAAGGGGATCTTCTTGTCGGGCACGCCGGTCATCATGAAGCGCACGTCCACGCCGCCGGCCGCCGCCATGCACATGGACGTGATGAGCGGCTCATCGGGCACGAAGTACGGCGACTGGATCCAGATGCGCTGTCGGGCGGTGAGGAGCGCCGTGATGAACACGTCGCGGATCGTCTTGAAGGTCGTGCCGACGCTCGAATAGAGCACCTGAACCGGCACGCCTTCGTGGCGGCCGTGCTCGTGCGGCGCCGGCATGTAGTCCGTCGCCAGGTCCTCCGTGCCTCCGTTGAGCAGCCACGTGGCGGCGAAGAGCATCAGGTACGGCGCGACCACAGGACCGGTCATGCGGAAGTGCGTGTCGCGCCAGACCGCGAAGCGCGGACCGCCGTCGATGTACTCCTGGCCCATGTTCATGCCGCCGCTGTAGACGACCGCGGCGTCGATGATCGCCATCTTCATGTGGTTGCGGTAGTTGATCTGCGGCAGCCGCTTGTAGCACGGGGCGACGGCGGCGCCGGCGGCGGCGAGCCGCTTGAGCTCGTCCTTCTTGTAGGTCATGCACGAGAGCCAATCGTAGAGGATGTGCACCTCGACGCCGGCGGCCAGGCGCTCGAGCAGGACCTCCGTGACCTGGGCGGTCAGCTCGTCCTGCTCCCAGATCAGGTACATGAGGTGGATGTAGCGCCGCGCCCCGGCCATGTCGGCGAGCAGGGCCGGGAACTTGTCGGCGCCCCGCGTGTAGACCTCGACGCTGTCGGCGGGCAGCGGGACGGCGCCGCCCTCGGTGCGGCCGGTGGACTCGATGCGCTGACCGGCCGTGCCGGCGAGATCGGCGACCGCCGCCTCGGTGAAGGCGGTGTTGGCCGCTGTCACGGGTACCAACGACTTCTCCGCGACGTCTTCCAGGCGGCGCAGGATCCGCGCGCGCCTGGGCGAGTCGCGACGGAAGTTGCGCCCGATGAAGAAGTACGCCACCAGGCCCAGGATGGGGAGCAGGAGGACGACGAACAGCCAGGCGAGCACGGTGCTCGGGTCGCGGTCGTCGGTGGCCAGCACGACGACCACGCCGGCGAGCGCCAGCAGGAGCAGGACGTCGAGGACCCAGAACCCGAGGCCGGCGAAGCTGAAGTCGAGGATGGCGACGGAGATCACGGTTCCGTCAGCCTACCGACGTCCGGTCACGACTCGCAGGTCGCGGCCGCGCCCTTCTCGAAGCGCATCTTGCACATCGCGTACTCCTCGGGCACGGCGATGGGGTAGTCGCCGTCGAAGCAGGCGCGGCAGAACTGGCTCTTGGGCAGGCCGGTGCTGTGCTGCAGACCCTCGAGCGTGAGGTAGTGGAGGCTGGTGGCGCCGACCTTGGCGCGGATCTCATCGACGCTCAGGTTGGCGGCGATGAGCTCGGCGCGCGTGGCCATGTCGATGCCGTAGTAGCACGGGTACTGGATCGGCGGCGAGCTGATGCGCAGGTGCACCTCTTTGGCGCCGGCGCTGAACAGCATCTCGACGAGCTTGCTGGTGGTGTTGCCGCGCACGATCGAGTCATCGACGACGACAAGGCGTTTGCCGCGGATCACGGCGCTCAGCGGATTGAGCTTCATGCGGATGCCCACCTGGCGCAACTGGTCGTCGGGCTGGATGAAGGTGCGGTGCACGTAGCGGTTCTTGATGAGGCCCTCGGCGTAGGGGATGCCGGAGGCTGAGGCGTAGCCGATGGCGGCCGGCATGCCCGTGTCGGGCACCGGGATGACGAGATCGGCCTCGACCGGCGCCTCCAGGGCTAGGCGCCTGCCCATCTCCTGGCGCACCAGGTGCAGCGTGCGCCCGGCCATCGTGCTGTCGGGCCGGGCAAAGTAGATGAACTCGAAGATGCAGAGCGCCGGGCGCGAGCCCTCGAGCTCCACGCGCGCGCTGCGCAGACCGTGCTCCTTGTCGACGATGACGATCTCGCCGGGCTGGATCTCGCGGACGAAATCGGCGCCGATGATGTCGAGCCCGGCGGTCTCGCTGCTGATCACCGGGTGTCCTTCGTAGCTGCCGAGGCACAGCGGACGCACGCCGTAGGGGTCGCGGAAGCCGACCAGAGCGTCCCCCGACATGACCGCCGCCGAGAAGGCGCCGCGGATCTTGGCGACGGCCGTGCGCACGGCGCCCAGCAGGTCGCCCTCGGCCTCGTGGGCGATGAGCGCCGTGATCACCTCGGTGTCTGTGGTGCCGGCGAACTTGACGCCCTGGGCGATGAGCTCGCCGCGCAGTTCGGTGGTGTTGACCAGGTTGCCGTTGTGGCCCAGGGCGATCACGTCGCCGTTGCGGCTGCGCACCAGAGGCTGCGAGTTCTGCCAGTGACCGGAGCCGGTGGTGGAGTAGCGCACGTGGCCGATGGCGTGCTGGCCGCTCAGGCTCTGGAGCACCTGCTCGTTGAAGACCTGGCTCACGAGGCCCAGATCCTTGATGACCGTGATCTGGCCGTCGTCGGCCACGGCGATGCCGGCGCTCTCCTGGCCGCGGTGCTGCAAAGCGTAGAGGCCGAAGAACGTGAGGCGCGCGACGTCGCGCCCCGGCGCATGGATGCCGAAGACGCCACAGCTGTCATGGAGCCGGTCGTCGTACAAGGCGCTCGGTCCTGGTCGATCAGGCAAGCCGTTGCGGAAGCGACTCGTAAGCAGAATGGAGCTCGCTCACCGGGACGGCGAAGAGCTCCTTGCCCTCCATGGTACACCTCAGGTCGGCGCCGGTCACCCGGCCGAGAACGCGGTGCGGCAGCCCGCCGAGCACGTCGTCCAGCGCCTCGAGCATTCCGGGCGCGACCGAGACGATCACGCGGGTCGGAGCCTCACCGAAGAGGGCGAGGTCGGGCCGCCCCGCGGCGCCGGCGAACGCGCCGCCGCCGCCGAGGTCCACGTCGGCGCCGAGCCAGCGGCCGCGCCGGCCGCTCCGCGGCGCCTCCGGGTCCGCGAACTGCGCCCCGCCGTTGCTGCCGCCGGCGATACAACATTCGGCCAGCGCCACGGCCAGACCGCCCTCGGCGCAGTCGTGAGCGCTCTTCAGCAGGCGGGCTCCGATGGCCGCGCGGAGCTTGCTCTGCAGTTCGACCTCGAGCCGCAGGTCCACATCGGGCACGCGGCCCTCGACCTTGCCGTAGGCGGTCTTCTGGTACTCGCTGCCGTCCATCCAGCCGGCCGCGGCGCCGAGCAGCACGATCACGTCGCCCTCTTCTTTGAAGGCATCGTCGATGTGCACGCTGACGTCGTCGTAGATGCCGAGCATGCCGATCATCGGCGTCGGGTAGATGGCCTGGCCGAAGCTCTCGTTGTAGAAGCTCACGTTGCCGCTGACGACCGGGGTGTCGAGCGCCTCGCAAGCCTCGGCGATGCCCTCGACGGCCTGCTCGAACTGCCAGTAGATCTCGCCCTTCTCGGGATTGCCGAAGTTGAGGCAGTCGGTGACCGCCACCGGCAGGGCGCCGGCGCAGGCCAGGTTGCGCGCTGCTTCGGCGACGGCCGCCTTGGCGCCTCGATAGGGATCGAGGTAGCAGTGGCGGCCGTTGCAGTCGTTGCTGAAGGCGATGCCGCGAGCGGTGTCCTTGATGCGCAGCACGGCCGCGTCGCTGCCGGGGATCTGCATGGTGTTGGCCTGCACGATGTAGTCGTACTGTTCCCAGGCCCAGCGCTTGCTGGCGATGTTGGGCGCGGCGAGGAGCTCCGTGAGCGACGCGCCGAGATCCTCGGGCTGCGGGTAGCTCGCGTCGTCCACGGCTACGGGCTCATCGACGATGTAGCTCGGCTTCACGGAGGGCGTGCGGATGACGGGGCTCTCGTCGGCAAGGCGGCGAGCGGGGATGTTCGCCACGCGCTCGCCGTGCCACCAGATGCGCAGCATCTTGCTGTCGGTGACCTCGCCGATCACGGTGCAGTCGAGGTCCCAGCGCTCGCACACTTCGCGCACGTCGGCGATCTGCTCTTCTGTGACGATCGCCAGCATGCGCTCTTGGCTCTCGCTGATCATGATCTCCCACGGCTCCATGTCGGCCTCGCGCAGGGGCACGCGGTCGGCGTGGATGTCGAGGCCCACGAAGCCCTTGCTCGACATCTCGCTGCTCGAGCTGGTGAGGCCGGCCGCGCCGAGATCCTGCATGCTCACCACGAGCTTGCGGTGGATGAGCTCGAGGCAGGCCTCGATGAGCTTCTTCTCGGTGAAGGGGTCGCCGACCTGGACGCTGGGGCGCTTTTCCTCGAGGGTCTCGTCGAACTCCTGGCTGGCGAGCACGCTGGCCCCGCCGATGCCGTCGCGGCCCGTCTTGGAACCGATGAGGACGACGTGGTTGCCCACGCCGCTGGCGATGGCGCGCACGATGCCGTCGGTGCGGATCATGCCGGCGCTCATGGCGTTGACCAGGCAGTTGCCCTCGTAGCTGGGCTCGAAGTAGATCTCGCCGCCGATCGTGGGGATGCCGAGGCAGTTGCCGTAGTGGGCGATGCCGCCGACGACGCCGTCGAGCAGAAAGCGCTGGCGCGGCTCGGTGAGCTCGCCGAAGCGCAGCGAGTCCATGCTCACGCAGGGCCGCGCGCCCATCGTGAAGATGTCGCGGACGATGCCACCGACGCCGGTGGCGGCGCCCTGGAACGGCTCGACCGCCGACGGGTGGTTGTGACTCTCGACCTTCATGGCCACGGCCCAGCCGTCGCCGACGTCGATGATGCCGGCGTTCTCGCCGGGGCCCTGCAGGATGCGCGGCCCCGTGGTGGGGAAGCGCCCGAGGATGGGCCGCGAGTGCTTGTAGCTGCAGTGCTCGCTCCACATCAGCGAGTAGATGGCGAGCTCGACATACGTGGGCTCGCCCTCCTGGATCTTGCAGATGTGCGCGTACTCGTCTGCGGTGAGGCCGAGCTTGATGGCGGCCTCGAGAGTGGCGCGCCGGCTCATGACGGCGCCTTCGCGCTGAGCAGCACCGTGTCGACGATCGACTGGAACAGCCGGCGCCCGTCGGCGCCGCCGGCCAGCCCGGCCTCCACGGAGTTCTCCGGGTGCGGCATCATGCCGAAGACGTTGCGCGCCGCGTTGCAGACGCCGGCGATGTCGTCGAGGGCGCCATTGGGGTTGGCGCCCTCGGCCCTCTCGCCGGCGGCGTTGGCGTAGCGCAGCACGATCTGGTCGGCGGCCTGCACACGCGCGAGCGTCTCGGGGTCGATGGTGTAGTTTCCGTCGTTGTGCTTGACGACGATGCGCAGCAGCTCGCCGGCCTCGCAGGCGCTGGTGAACGGCGTGTCCGTGGTCTCCACGCGCAGGTTGACGTAGCGGCAGACGAACTTGAGCCCGGTGTTGCGGATAAGGCAGCCGGGCAGGAGGCCGGCCTCGACCAGGGTCTGGAAGCCGTTGCAGATGCCCATCACGAGGCCGCCCTCGTTGGCGAAATCGATGACCGTCTGCATGATGGGGCTGAAGCGCGCGATGGCGCCGCAGCGCAGGTAGTCGCCGTAGCTGAAGCCGCCGGGCAGGATGACGGCCTGGACGCCCTTGAGGTCGGTGTCCTTGTGCCACAGGTACTGCACGCCGGCGCCGGGAAAGGTGGAGACGGCGTGATGGGAGTCGGCGTCGCAGTTGCTCCCGGGGAACACGACGACGCCGAAGCGCACGGGCGCGGGACTCATCCCTCAGCCCTCGCTGATCGCGAAGGTGTAGTCCTCGATGATCGGGTTGGCGAGCAGCCTGCGGCACATGTCGTCGACCTGCGCGCGGGCGGCTTCGGCGGTGAGACCTTCAGCGGCGATGGTGAGATCGATGATCTTGCCGATCTGGACGCCGCTCACCCCGGTGAACCCGAGGTTGGGGAGCGAGCGCTCGACTGCAGCGCCTTGAGGGTCGAGGATGCCCTTCTTGGGCGTGACATATACGCGGACGTTCATCGGCTCACCTGCCCGGAGAGAGAGTGCTGGGGACAGGGGTCAGTCTATCGCAGATGCGGCACGGAGCGACCGGTGTGCCGCTGGATGAACTCCACCGTGCGCCGGTCGTAGTCCACGTGGTTCTCGACGCCGCTGATCTCGTGGCCCTCGTCGGGGTAGATGTGCGCCTCGCAGATGCGGCCGGCGGCGTGCAGCGTATCCACGACCTTGCCCACGAGGCGCGTTGGGCAGCGGGGGTCGCGAGCCGCCGCCAGGATGAGCAGCGGCGCGCTGACGCGGTCGAGGTGGTTGATCGGCGAGAAGTACTCGAGGCGGGCGCGATCCTTGACGAGGTCGCCGGTGTTCTCGCGGTCCCACCAGCGCAGGTCCTCGCGGACCGCGGGGTCCACCTGCGCGTCGATGTGGTCGAAGAACGGCACGCCGGCGACGCCGGCTGCCCAGAGCTCCGGGAACTGCGTGAGCATCTGGGCGGTGAGGTAGCCGCCGTGGCTGCGCCCGGTCACCGCGATGCGGCCGGGGTCGCAGCCCATGGCGACGAGGAAGGCGTGCGCGCCGGCGCAGTCCTGCGCCTCGCCCTGGCCGCAGAGATAGCGGTTGGCGAGCTGCCAGCGGCGCCCGTAGCCGTCGCTGCCGCGGTAGTTGGGGTGGACGACCATGAAGCCGGCGTCGAGGAAGGCGTCTCGCAAAGGGTCCCACTCATTGGAATGGTGCCACGTCGGCCCGCCGTGGATGATGACCACCCCGCCGCCGTTGTGCTCGCGCGGACGGAAGAGCAGCGCCGGGACCTCGGCCAGCAGGTCGAGGCTGCGGTAGTGGACGTGCTCGCCATGCGCGAAGTCGTACCCGGCGAGGTCGTCCGGAAGGCCCCGGGTGAGCCTCGTCACGCGACCGTCGGCGAGGTCGAGGCGGAACAGGTCGCTGGGGATCCCCGGGGCGCTGAGCGCCACGATGACGGCGCTTCCGTCGGGCGTGAATCGCGGATGGTAGTGGTTGCCGGGGCCGACGCTCAGATCGCGCAGCTCCCGCGTGCGCAGGTCCAGGTGCAGAAGCGACGTCTGACCCGCGGCATCGCGCAGAAAGAGCAGCGCCTCGCCGTCCGGCGACCAGACGGGGTGGTGGGCGTCGTGGGCGTCGCTCCAGGCCCACTCGACGGACGCGCTCGTCGTATCGTAGACGCCGATCGCGTAGGCGTCGTCGACCACCCCCTGAAAGGCGATCCGCGACCCGTCGGGCGACCAGCGCGGGAACCAGGCGAGCAGGGGCTGATCGCCGCCGAGCGCCCGCGGCGTGCCCTCCCCGAGGTCCATGACGAAGACGGCGCTGTCCTGCCCGTGGGTGTCTGCTTGCCAGGCGATGCGCTTGTCGTCCGGCGACCACTGCGGTGTCCAGTCGTTGAAGTAGTGATCGGCGACGAGCTCCACTCCCACGCCCTTTGGACAAGGCGCCGCGGGCATGATCGCCGCGGCGTAGCTCTGACCGTGGTCGGCGCTCAAGGCGAGGCGCGCGCCGTCCGGCGAGAGCTGGAAATCGGGGTTCGGGGAGAGATCGGGGGTTTCCGCGAGCAGGTTCTCCACGGTCCCGGTGGCGAGCTCGAGGCGGTAGAAGTCGAAGCACTCCGAGCCCTTGTCGTCGCGCGAGAAGTACAGGTAGCGGCCGTCGGCGGAGTACTTGGGGCAGCCGCAGGGATCGTCGATCGAGAGGAGTCGCCGTGGGGGCGCCGCGCCCCGGCTGTCGATGGTGTACAGCTGCCAATCCCCGCCGCTCCGCCATTCGAAGGCCACCGTGTCGCCGCCGGGCGCGATGGAGAAGGGACGGTAGTCGGCGCCGACGATGGGCACGGCGGCGAGCCGTTCGATGAGGGTCTTGCCCATGGTGTCTCCTCCTGTCGCCTTTCGCCGCTCGCGCGAAGCTCCACCCGTGGGTGGTTGCGCCCGCCGGCGGAAAGTGCCGCCGGCGTCGCCATCTCCACCCCTGGTATGACGACGCCGGCGGCTCTTCGCGCTACGCTGCCCGAGCCACGATCTCCACGCATGCCGGCGCCGCGGGCGCCCCGCACGGACTCAGGGCCCTGAGGCCCGGGCGCCGTGCCCGGCCCGCAAACGCCGGAGGCGCCGTGGACGTGGACTCGCGATGGTCGTGTCGCCCCAAGGGCTCAGCCGCGCGTCTCGGCGAACCTCTTGAACTCCGCGAGGTCGCGGTCGAGATGTGCGCCCACGGCCTCCTCGGCGCCCGCGCCACCCTCGTAGTCGAGGCTCACGGTGACCCGCGTGCGCCCGGCGCCGAGATCGGCAAGCGTGACCAGGCCGCTCTTCTCGACGTCATCGGCGAGCGACCATTCGACGCCCTCGATCGAGGTCTTGTAGTGGCCGACGAGGCTGCGGAACATGAACTCCGTCCACTCGCGGTCGGCGGCGCTGATCTCCGCGTCCACGTCGATCCAGCGTGCGATGGTCGCCATCGTGCCCTCCCAGGTGTGTCGTTACGTCTCGACGGGTGTTTCTCCGTCCACGTCCCAGGTCAAACAGCGGCGGCTCGGTGCTGACGCCGCCGCCAGAAGCCCCCACCCCCATCCTCCCCAGGGGGGCCGGCGGCCCGCCTCGGCGGGCCGCCGGCCGGGTCTTTCGTGCGGCCCGCGACGCCCTGCCGCCGGAGCGCGCGCCTGGGCCCGAGGTACTCGGCCTCGCGAGGCGCCTCGACGCGGGGGGCCTCGCGGCCGTCGTCGAAGCGGATCCGCTGCTGCGCCTGCACGCCGTGGCGGCGGCGCGGGAGCTCGGCTTTGCGCCGGCCGACGATGAGCCGGGCCGGCACAGCGGGCGGGCCGCCATCGCCGCCGTGTTCGTCGGCCTCGACTCGGCCGCCGCGTGCCCGCGCTGCGCGCCCGCCGCCGGCCGCCGGCCGGCGGCCTCGGCGCCGCTGGTCGTCGGCTACGCCACGCGCGGACGGGAGCTGCTCGCGGCGCATCGACTGCACGCCTGTTGCGACCTCGTGCTGGAGCTGCGCGCCGTCGCCGGCAGGGCCTGCTTCGCCTACCTGCCGGCCGGGGGCGCCGTGGAGCAGGCGCGGCTCACGACGCGGGAGGCCGACGTGCTCGTGCTCGTCCTCGGCGGCCTGAGCACCGCGGCAGTCGCGGAGCGCCTGTGCGTGTCCCCGGCCACGGCGCGTACGCACTGTCGCGCGCTGCTCCGCAAGCTCTGCGCCGCCGACCGCCGGGCGCTGCGCGCCCGGCTCCTCGGCGCCGCGCCCGGCGCGCCCGCGGCGGCGGGCCGAAGCGCCGGCGAGGGCTCAGCGCTGAGGTTTGCCCAGCCGACGGCGCGAAGTCTGCCAGGAGATCGGCCGTAGCCGCGCCCTCCCCGCTCGTCCATACTTGAGCCGACGCCGTCGGCGGCCGCGGGGGAGCCCGACCGCGACTTGGGACAAGCCTCCCGGTCCAACGCCGCGAGAGCGCGGGGAAGTGGCATGAGTGCAGTGACGACCGATCCCGGAGTGAGAAGTCTGAAGCGGGCACGAGTCCGCATCGTCACGGTCTTCTTCATGATCTACATCCTCGTGTCGGGCGGCTCGTTCGGCATCGAGGACATGGTGTCGTCCTCGGGGCCCGGCCTCACGCTGCTCCTCCTCATCCTGCTGCCCATCTTCTGGAGCATGCCGATGGCGCTCATCGCCAGCGAGCTCGGATCGGCGCTGCCGGGCGAGGGCGGTTTCTATGTGTGGGCGCGGCGCGCCCTCGGCGGTTTCTGGGGTTTCCAGACCGCCTGGTGGTGGTCGCTCCCGGTCTTCGTCGACTCGTCCGTGTACATCGTGCTCGGCGTCGGCTACCTGCAGAACTGGCTCGACTTCAGCCAGTTCTGGTTCTACGTCATCTGCTGGGCGATCATCGCCGTCTTCACGCTCGTCAATATCTTCGGCGTCAAGGTCGTGGCGCTGAGCTCCACGGTGTTCCCGATCCTGATCCTGGCGCCGTTTGTGGCGCTCATCGTCGTCGGTCTGGCGAAGTGGGACTTCAACCCGCTGACACCGGTGACGGTACCGGACGCACCGCTCTTCGGCGCCGGCGGCGTGTTCGCGCTTGGGCTCGCCATCGGTGTCTGGGTCTACTCGGGCTACGAGTCGATGTCTACGCTGTCGGGCGGGATCCGCAACCCGCAGAAGGTCATCCCCAGGGCGCTCATGCTCGCCGTGCCGTTCATCGTCATCATGTACGTGCTGCCCACGGTCGCGAGCCTCGCCGGGTACGGCCATTGGGACAGCTTCGCCACCGAGGCCCGCGACGGCTACGTGTCGTTCGTCGAGATCGGCAGGTCGCTGGGCGGCTCGGCGCTCGGCATTGCTCTCCTCGCCTCGGCGCTGCTCGGCAATCTCGCCCTGTATCTCGACTACCTCGCCTCGGGAGCCCGCCCGCTGTTCGCGATCTCGGCGGACGGGCTGTTTCCCAGGTCGATCTCGATCGTCAGCAAACGCTTCGGCACGCCGATTGCTGCTATCCTGCTCATGGCCGCGCTCAACGCGGTCCTCATCGTCGGACCGTTCCGCAACCTCGTGGTGATCGACGTGATCCTCTTCATCTCGGCCTACGTGCTCATCTTCATCTCGGCCGTGGTTCTGCGTGTCAAGGAGCCGGACCTCAAGCGGCCCTTCCGCGTCCCGTTCGGCGCCGCGGGCATGGTGGCGATGGTCATCCCGCCGATCCTCATCGTGATCTTCACGATCTATGTCAACGCCATCGACCGCAGCACCGCGCTGCTCGGCTTCGACGGCTTCGATCTCCTCGGCGTCGATGTCGGCTGGTACGGCATCGCCGGGTTCGCGGCGCTGTTCTCCGGCCCGGTGTTGTACTACGTGTTCCGGGCCATCTACGGCGGTCCGGCCACGCCGTCGAGCGAGGCCGGCAACGAGGCGCTCGCCTTGGCCGAAGCCGAAGCCGCCGGGGACGCCGCCTGATGCAGGCCCGCGTCCAGATCCTCGCCGACGACGAGAAGGCGCAGGTCCATGAGCGCACCCTGAAGGTGCTGGGCGCCGTCGGCATGCGCTGCGACACCGCCGAGGGGCGCCGGATCCTGGCCGAGGCCGGCGCTCGCGTGGACGAGGCGACGCGCATGGTCCGCTTCCCGCCCGAGCTCGTCGAGCGTTCGCTGGCCCAGGTGACGAAGGAGCTCACCGTGCATGGCCGCCGGCCGGGGTGGAGCTTCCCCGTCAACGCCGGCGGATTCACGCTGCTCGCCGACGGCGGCGCCACCGCGGTCTTCGACGCCGCCACCGGCGAGCGCCGCCCTACCACGCACGCGGACTGGCTGGCCGCCACCCGGCTCCACGACGCCCTCGACGACGTGGGCTTCTACTGGTGCCCCATCGACTACGCCCTCGACTACGAGCAGCCGGCAGGGTTCGTGCGCTACTACGCCGACGTCTTCGCCACCTTCGGCAAGCACGTCCAGGACTCGTTCGGCACGCCCGCGCTGGCGCCGTGGCTCAAGGAGGTCCTCGACATCGTGTTCGGCGGCCGCGAGGCAGTGCGCGCGCAGATGCCGCTCTCGTTCCTCATCACGCCCGCGTCTCCGCTCACGATCGAGCACGACTTCACGCAGACTTGGCTCGAGCTGCGCGACTACGGCCTGCCCGTGGCGATCATGCCGATGCCTCTGCAGGGCGCCACGGCGCCCGGCAGCCGGCTCGGCACGCTGCTCGCCGCCAACTGCGAGACCATCGGCACGCTGTGTCTCGTGCAGGCGGCTGCGCCGGGCACGCCGGTGATCTACGCGCCGGTGATCGCCAGCATGGACCCGCGCACGGGGTCGTATGCCGCCGGCGCCGTCGAGCACGCCGTGCTGTGCGCCGCCGGCACCGAGATGGCCCGTTACTACGGCCTGCCGGCCGAGTCCTCGGGCCTCTGCACCCAGACCTACGAGCCCGATCTGCAGACCGCCTGGGAGAAGGCCAACGGGGCGCTTCTCGTGACCCTCTCCGACCCCGACGTGCTGGTGGGTCCCGGGCTCCTGGGTGGGGCGACGATCCTCTGCCTCGAGCAGATCGTCATGGACGTCGAGATGATCCGTCTTGCCCGCCAGGCGCGCACCGGCATCCCGGTGCGCGACGATCTCTGGCTCGACGAGGTGCTCGACAGGGTTGGGCCATGCGGCTCGTTCCTCGGCGAACGCTCCACGCGGCAGAACGCCCGGCACGGCGAGTGGCGCCTGAGCGATCTCGGCGTGCAGGGTAGCTGGGACGCCTGGCGGGCGGCGGGCTCGCCGAGCACGGTCGCCGCCGCCCGCGAGCGCGTCGAGCAGCTCCTCGCGGAGCAGGTCTCGCCGCCGTTCAGCGACGACCAGGCGGCCGCGCTGGCCGACCTGCAGCGCCGCGCCGACGCGGCATCCCGCTAGCTCCAGTCAGCTCGCCTGCGGCTGCCAGCTAGTCGCCAAGCGCGTCGAAGACGAGGCCCGTGAGCAGCTTGGGGTAGAAGTAGGTCGACTTCTGCGGCATCGTCTCGCCGCGGTCGGCCAGCGCCCGCACCTGGCCGACCAGCGTGGCGTTGAGGAAGGCGCCGAGCGCGTAGCGGCCGCCGGCCAGAGCCGCCAGCGCGTCGGGTACGCTGGTCGCGTAGTCGATGTGTTTCTCAGCCTGCCCCGCGTCCATGCCGAGAGCCTCGTGGAGGACGAGCTCGTGCAGCACCGTCACCGAGAGGCCGGCGGCGTCCGGCGAGAAGCCGCCGGCGACGAGCCGCTGCTCTGCCTCCGGTTCGCGCGACTTCACGGTGACGCAGGCCTTCTCGCGCGGAAGATACAGGCCGAAGACCCTGCCGGGGTCGGCCTGCTCGCCCAGTCCACCGAGCACCTTGCGGCAGGCCACAAGACCCTCGACGGGCGCCCCCACGACCTCGAAGAATGGCCGCAGGCGTTCCAGCAGTCCGGCGAGCGGCGGCACTACGACGTCGCGCACGAGGCGATGCGTGGGGAACACCGTGAGCCCGGGATCGCTCATGCTGCACAGGTACACCATCAGCGTGTCGGCGCTGCCGTCCCCGGCGGCGCGGCGCTCGTCGCGGTAGGCGAGCGCCGTCTCGTAGCGATGGTGGCCGTCGGCGATGTAGAGGCGCGGCTCGCGCAGGAGTGCCACGACGCGCTCCGCGCCGGGGCCCGTGAGTGGAACGATGCGGTGCAGATCGCCGTCGCCGTCGCGAGCCTCGCGGGCAGTGGCCGCGAGGGCGGCGCCCGCTGCCGCCGCGAGCGCGTCCTCGACCGCGCCGTCGTCGTCGGGCACCAGCAGGAAGACCTGGCTGAGGTTGGCATGGGCGGCGCGGTAGAGCCGCAGCCGGTCGACCTTTGGGCCGGCATGCGTGCGTTCGTGCGGGAGGACGACGCGCTCCGCGAAGTCGGCCAGGCGCAGCCGCGCGATGAAGCCGCGGCGCGTGCGTTCGCGGCCGTCGGGCCCCCGGTAGGTCTGATCGACGAGGTACAGACCGGGCGTCGCGTCGCGGATCAGCACGCCGCCGGCCTGCCAACCCTCGAAAGCGGCGGCGGCGGCGGCGTACGGCGCGTCTTCCGCCGCCTCGCCCGGCGCCACGGGGAGGTCGAGGTGGACGGCGTTGCGCGGGTCGCGCGCCCGCAGCTCGGCGGCTTGCGCCGCCGGGATCACGTCGTAGGGCGGCGCCACCACCTCATCGAGCGCGATGGACTCGTGGTAGCGGATGCCTCTGAACGGGGTGACCTCTGCCATGTCGCTCCTCGGCGTGGCGGTCGGGCGCGGCGTGCGCCCGGCGCCGCGCCGCGCGGCTCAGCACACAGGGAGAGGAGCGCGCCTACTGGCGGATGATGACCGGCATGCCGACGACGACCCTCGTGTACAGGTCCTCGACATCCGGGATGTGCATGCGGATGCAGCCGTGTGACGCGTAGCTGCCGATGGACGAGTCGTCGGGCGTGCCATGGATGCCCACCCCAGGGGAGCTTGTGCCTATCCACCGCGTCCCGAGAGGGTTGGTGGGCCCCGGCGGGATGGGCTCCGCGCCCTTGGCCCAGTCTGAGTCGGGCGGCATCCAGGTGGGGTCCATCTGCATGTTGACCACCGAGAAAACGCCGGTCGGCGTGGGGTAAGCGGGCTGTCCCGCGGCGATGGGATAGCTATGCACGAGCTTGCCGTCGCGGTAGAGGTAGATGTGCAGGTCGCCGAGATCGACGATGATCTGGCCGCTGAGGGCGTTCAGCGCCATGGTACCGATGAGGCCATCGACGGGCTGGCCGTACATGGCCTGGAACTTCTTCACGCCGGTGACGGTGTGGTTGTCGTAAACGCCGTTCATGGGGCCGTCGAAGACGCCGGCGTCGGCGAGACGCTTCTGCAGGTCCTTGACGTCCTTGCCACGGGCGCCCGGCCACATCGCGGCGTTGCCGAAGTGCTCGGTGCTGTTGATGACGAACGTCTGCTTGTCGGTGACGACGTTGCCGCCCTTGTCGCTGGCCGTGATGACCATCGTGTGCTTGCCCTGGGCGAGATTCTTGACCGTGAACACGGCGCGCGCCGGCGGGCCTTCGTACTCGCGCTCCTCGCCGTCGAGCACCAGCTTCAGCTTGGGGGCGCCGAGCTGGTCGCGAGCCTTGATGCGGATCTTGAGGCCCGAGTGTGTGACGGTCTTGCCTAGCTGCGTCGTCTTGAGCGTGGGGGCACTGGCGTCGACGTAGACGCGCAGCCGCTTGGTGGTCGCGTTGCCTGCCCTGTCGGAGGTGCTGATGGTGACGTCGGAGGACGCGTCGGGGAGGTTGGCGCTGACTGTGTACTTGCCGTCGGCGTCGGCCTGGCCACTGGCCTCGACGCCGCCCCCCGAAACCGTGACCGTGGAGTACGGTTCGGTGACGCCGCTGAACGTGGCCGGCGAGGTGTTGATGTGGCCTTCGTCGGCGGCGCCGGCGAGCACGAGCTTGGGGATGCTGGTGTCTACCGTGAAGCGCCAGTCCTTGCGGACCTCGTGACGGAAGACGTTGGAGCTGGTCGCGTTGAACGAGACCGCGTGGGAGCCGTCGGACAGCTTGCCGGTGGTGAAGGTGAGCTTGTCGCCGCTGCGCCTGGCCTTGCCTGTGACGTCGTCGCCGTCGAACGTGACGCGAACGCCCTTGAGCTTGGGCAGGCCCTTGACGTCGAGCACGACGGTGAGTGAGGGATTCTTGACGTACGAATCTGGACCCGGCGTGACCGCCGAGACGCGCGGCACGGCCAGCACCTGCCAGCCGGCCAGCGCCGCCAGCACGCAAACCGCCGCTACGACGTAGTACGGCCAGCGGCGGTGACGGCGGCGTTCGCGCCTGTAGATCCTGTATGCGGGCTCCGGCACTGACCCTCTTCCAAGACGATTTCTGTCCGATTGTACCACGGCTATCGGTATTCTCCTCGTCGAACTTCAGCAACGACCTGGAACATCCGCCGGCTGGGCGGGACCCGCGCGGCAGGAAAAGCCTGTGCCGCGCCTAATCCCGCTTCATGGACCGCTCCCTCGAAGAGTTGCTCGCCGACGTGGCCGCCGGCCGCCTGGCCGCGTCCGAGGCGGCCGACCGCCTGCGGCGCTTCGGCTATTCCGCGGTCGGCGACTACGCGCGGCTCGACGTCTCGCGGGCGGCGCGCAAGGGCGTGCCCGAGGTCGTCTACGCCGAGGGCAAGAGCGAGGAGCAGCTGCTCGGCATCGTGGCGCGCTTTCTCGACCACAGCCCTCTGGTGCTCTGCAGCCGCGTCAGCGCCGAGCAGGCCGCGGCGCTCGCCGGCGGCGTGCCGGGGACGGTGGAATACGACGAACGCAGCCGCGTGGTCGTGGTCCGCCGCGCGGGCGCGCCGCCCGTGGCGGAGCGCGGCGTCGTCGGCGTCCTCGCCGCCGGGACGAGCGACCTCGGCGTCGCCGGCGAGGCGGTCGCCGTGTGCCGCGCCATGGGCGTCGCCGTGGTGAGCGCCTTCGACGTGGGCGTGGCCGGTCTGCACCGTCTGGCCACGCCTCTCGACGAGATGCGCGCCGCCGGCGTGGCGGCCATCGTGGTCGCCGCCGGCATGGAGGGCGCCCTGCCTTCGGTGGTCGCCGGCCTCGTCGATGTGCCGGTGATCGGCCTGCCGACCTCCACCGGCTACGGCCTCGGCGGCCGCGGAGAAGCCGCCCTGCTCGGCATGCTCCAAAGCTGCAGCCCGGGCCTCGTGGTCGTCAACATCGACAACGGCATCGGCGCCGGCGCGACCGCGGCTCTCATCGCCCGGCGCGCGGCCTCGTGAAGACGCTCCCGCTCATCCTCCGCGACCATCGTGAGGAGCTGTGGCGGCGCTGGGTGGACGCGCTTGCGGACGCGGTGGACTCCGATTACCGCGAGCTCGTGGCCAGCCAGCTCGGCGAGCGCCTGCTGCGCACCCTGATCGACGACCTCATCGCCCTCACGGAGGCTGAGCAGTACGAAAGGCCGGCCTTGCTCAGGACGATCGAGGAGCGCACGACGACCGACGCGCGGCACCGGCTGGCGCTGGGCTTCACGGTGCTCGACGCGGTGGTCGGCCTGCACAGCTTGCGGGGCGCGATCAGTGACGTCCTCGTCGATGCGCTCGTGCTCGACGAGATGCCGGCCTTCGCCGACACCCTCGACCAGCTGAAGGTCCTGAACGCCTTTCTCGACCGTCTGGTGTGCGCCACGTTGAGCGCCGCATGAGGCGTCGCCGCGTTGCCGCGGGCCGTGCGACGCTCACTGGCGCCCGGTTTGCGCCCCCCCGGCGCCGCCGCTAGGCTTGCCGCCATGCTGCAGCTGGCCCTGATCCTCGGCGGCCGTTCCGCCGAACACGAGATCTCCCTCGCCTCCGCGCGCTTCGTCGCGGCGATGCTCGACGGCGACAAGTACGACGTCATCCCCGTGGGCATCACCCGGGACGGGCGCTGGCTGCAGCCGTCCGATCTCGAAGCCGTGCTGCGCAACGGGCTGGACGCCGCGCCCGCGCAGGCGGTTCACCTGGTGGCCGACCCCGCGCGCCCCGGGCTCGCGCTCGCGGACGGCTCCTTCCAGCCCCTGGACTTCGCCTTCCCGATCATGCACGGCACCTTCGCCGAAGACGGCACCATCCAGGGCCTGCTCGAGATGGCCGGTCTGGCCTACGCCGGGTCCGGCGTCGCCGCCAGCGCCGTGGGCATGGACAAGGAGATGATGAAGGACGTCTTCGCGGCTCGCGGTCTGCCGCAGGTGGACTACCTCGTGCTGCGGGACGCCGCCGCCCGTGGCGCCGCCGCGGTGGCGGCCGTCGAGCAGCGTCTGACGTACCCGGTCTTCGTCAAGCCGGTCAATCTCGGCTCGAGCGTGGGCATGACCAAAGCGCACGACCGCGACGAGCTGGGCCCCGCGCTGGAGCTCGCCGCCTCCTACGACCGCAAGGTCATCGTCGAGGCGACGTCGCCCGGCCGCGAGATCGAGTGCGCGGTGCTCGGCAACGAGGACGCGCGCGCCTCGGTGGCCGGGGAGGTCATCCCCGTCAACGAGTACTACGACTACGAGGCCAAATACACCGAGGGCATGATGTCCTTCGTGATCCCCGCCGACATCGGCGCCGAGAAGCAGGCCGAGGTCGGGGCGCTGGCCGTGGCGGCTTTCGCGGCCATCGACTGCAGCGGCTTCGCGCGCTGCGACTTCTTCCTCGAGGAGGACGGCCGCGTGCTGGTCAACGAGATCAACACCATCCCCGGCATGACGGCTATGAGCGGGTTCCCGCGGCTGTGGGCGGCCACGGGCGTGGACGGCCGCGCGCTGGTGGAGGAGATCGTGCAGCTCGGTCTGCGGCGGCAGGCCGCGCGCGGGCCGGTGCGCACCGACCACTGAGCGACGCGCCCCGCACGGGCGCCTCGCGGGCGCGCAGAGCGGTCTTCCCGGTCTTCCTAATCTGAGGCGCCGGTGCCGGTCGGGTTGGTCATCTGGTCCACCCACTTCTTCAGGCCGACGTAGCGCAGGAGCTTGAACGCGTACGTGTTGGCGTGCCCCATGGCTTTCACCGTGAACACGGTGCCGCCGTCGAGGCCGGTCGCGGAGGAGAAGGCGACGAGCTTCTTGTTCGCTTTGATGAGGTACTGCTTGGCGGCGAGCTTGGCGGCGCGGAGGTTCGTTGTCTGTACGTACTCCGTGTGAGCGTCCGTGGCCGCCCTCGCGGCATCTCCCGTCACCGACTGGTGGGCGCTGAAGATGGCGAGCCCGTCGAGCACGACAACGGCGAGGATCGTCAGACCCAAGGCGAGCCACAGGATCTCGCGGATGAAACCGTCCTGCCGGCGCAGACGTGCGCTGTGCATCGCGCTGCCTCCTTGCCCCTGTTCGATCTCCGCCGCCGCGCCAGTCGGCCGCCTGTCCTCCCGACTAGTGTACCCCAGGATCCGCCACCAGCCGGATGCAGAGCAGCGCGAGGTCGTCGCCGGGCGGCCGCGCGGAGAAGGCCTCCCCGGCGGCCATGAGGCGTGCGACAACGTCGGCCGCGGGCGTGTCGTGGCAGGCGCTGAGCACGCCGCTCATCTCGTCCTCGAAGAACCGTCCGCGCTCGTCGCGCAGCTCGGCGATGCCGTCCGTGAAGAGGACGACGACATCGCCGCGCCTCAGCGCGATGGTCTCTGTGGGGTAGGGCGCGAGCGCCGCGCCGAGCTCCACGCCGATGGCGGGCTCGGTGAGCAGCAGCGGCCGCTCGACGCCGGCCGCGCGCACGATGAACGGTGTGGGGTGCCCGGCGCTGGCGAGCTGCAGCAGGCCGCGGCGCGTGCCGATCAGCCCGAAGAGCACCGTGACGAAGCGCTCGGAATCGGCGCCGAAATCGGGCTGCTCGAGAAGGCCCGTGCGCAGCTCCTGGAGCGCCTCGCCGGGGCTCGTCGGCCACGAGAGCTGGCCGCCGTGCACCGCCGCCCGCAGGATGTACTTGGTGACGAACGTCACGGCCATCGCCTCGACGCCCTTGCCGGCGACGTCGCCGATGGCGAACGCGAGAGCGCCTGGGGAGCGGCTGTAGTAGTCGATGAAGTCGCCGCCGCTGAGCACGCCGGCGCTGGCTGAGCGGTACGAGAAGGCGATGTCGAGACCCTCCAGATGCGGCGGCTCCTGGGGCAACAGGCGCCGCTGCAGACGCTCGGCGATGTCGGCGCGCGCCTCGCAGTCCGCGGGGAGGAGGCGGCCGGCGCCGGCCGCCTCGCGCAAGCGCAGCGACACCATCTCTCCGAGGGCGGTGAGCAGCCGCACGTCGCGCTCAGTGAAGTCGTCGTCGCGGTCGCCCACCGCGAGGAAGCCCAGCGCCGTCGAGCCTCCCTCGCCGAGCAGCGGCACGCACGCGAAGCGCTCCATGCCGGGGACGCCGCTGATGCCTGAGGTCTCCTCGGGCGCCGACGGGCGCTTGTTGCGCAGCATGGGCTTCGCGGTGAGACAGACGACGCTGGGCGCGCCCTCGCCGGCGGTCCAGCGGCCGGGCGCTCGCGTCCAGCCGGCGTCGACCTCGTACCAGGCGTCGCTGGTGGCCGTCGCGCCGTCGTAACGGCCGGCCACTCCACGGCGAGAGCCGCCGGCGCGGCAGGCCGCTTCGACGGCGGCGCTCAGCACGTCGGCTTCGCTGCGGGCGCCGACGAGGGCCGTCACGTCGCCGAGCAGCTCAAGCAGGCCGTCGCGCTCGCGTTCGCCGGGCGCGTCGCCGTCGTTCTGGCCGGTGGCCGGCACCCTAACGGCTCCTCGAGGCCAGGAGGAACAGCACGAGCGCCTGGACGCCGAGGGCGAGCAGAGCGACGCCGATGGCGACGTCGAGCCGCACGCCCACGACGCCGACGACGAAGACGAGAGCCGCCGCCCACAGGAGGGCGCCCGGGGCGACGCGCACGAAGAAGCGTCGCCGGAAACCCAGCCAGGCGAGGCGGCGGCGCATGCCCGAGCCGCGGGCATCGTCGTCAAGATAGCTGGACCCTCGGGCATGGAGCGCGGTGGTCAGCTCGCTGCCGTCGCTTCCGTACAGGCGGCACTGCAGCGGCAGGCCGGCCTGCCGCCGCAGCACGGCGTCCTGGGCGCGGGCGAAGTACTCGACCAGCGAGAGGAAGCGGTCGTCGGCCGAGAGCTTGTGGCTCTCCAGCCGCACCTCGAGGTAGAGCCGATCTGCGGCCGGGTCGAACTTGATCTCCGAGCGCCAGCCGCGGCTGTTGAAGAACGTGCCGAGAAAGCGGTCGAGGTCGGCCGGGATGCTCTCGACGTCTGGTCTCTTCGCCATACCCATGCTCCGATTGTACCCGTCGCCCCTGTCATCGGCAGCCGGCCTGGGGAGATGAAGCGGCCAACCGCGTGACCGCCTGCGGCGGCGCGGCCGGGCCCGCCCCCGATACGATAGAATGCCGTTACGACGGAGCGGCCACTCTCCGCTCGATCCCCCCGACCACAGGAGCTCCGCGTGAAGATCGCCGTCATCGGTCTTGGCTACGTCGGCCTGCCGCTGGCCATGGTGTTCGCCGAGGCCGGCGCCTCAGTCGTCGGCGTCGAGGCCGTGGCCGAGCGCTGCGCCCAGGTCAACGCCGGCCGCAGCTACATCCAGGACGTCACCGGCGAGGCCCTCAAGAAGATGGTCGACAAGGGCCTCATCCACGCCACCGGCGACTACGCCGCCAGCGAGGACTGCGACGCGGTCATCATCTGCCTGCCGACGCCGCTGAGCGCCAATCGCGAGCCCGACCTCACGCTGGTCAAGGAGGCCACCGAGAAGCTGGCCGGGCACCTGCGGCGCGGCCAGCTCGTCACCCTCGAGAGCACCACGTACCCGGGCACCACGCGCGACGTGCTCGTGCCCATCCTCGAAGCCGGCTCCGGTCTGGTCGCCGGCGTCGACTTCCACCTGGCGTTCTCTCCCGAGCGCGTCGACCCGGGGCGCACCGACTACACCACCAGGAGCACGCCCAAGGTCGTCGGCGGCCTCACGCCGGCCTGCACGGCGCGGGCGCTCGAGGTCTACGGCCCCGCGCTCGACCACCTCGTGCCCGTGAGCACGCCCGAGGTCGCGGAGATGAGCAAGCTCCTCGAGAACATCTTCCGCAGCGTCAACATCGCCCTCATGAACGAGCTGGCCATGCTCTGCGACCGCATGAAGATCGACGTGTGGGAGGTCATCGACGCGGCCGCCACCAAGCCGTTCGGCTTCATGAAGTTCCAGCCCGGCCCCGGCCTCGGCGGGCACTGCATCCCCATCGACCCCTTCTACCTCAGCTGGAAGGCCCGCGAGCTCGACTTCTGGACGGAGTTCATCGAGCTCGCCGGCAAGGTCAACGAGAACATGCCGTACTTCTGCGTCGAGAAGCTCCATCGCGCCCTGAACACGCGCCGCAAGAGCCTGAACGGCGCCCGGCTGCTGGTGCTCGGCGTATCCTACAAGGCCGACATCGACGACCTCCGCGAGTCGCCGGCGCTCAAGGTCATCCGCCTGCTGCGCGCCCACGGCGCCGAGGTGGACTACCACGATCCATACTGCCCCGAGCTGCCCGAGCTCGACCTCAAGTCGGTCGATCTCGAGGAGTATCGGCGCATCGCCGGCTACGACGCCGTGGTCATCGTCACGGCGCACTCGGCGCTCGACTATCGCACCATCGTGCAGGAGGCCGACCTGGTGGTCGACTTCCGCAACGCGACGGCCGGCATCCCCAGCGCCGGCAACGTCTGGAAACTCTGACAGGGAGACACACCCGTGACTGCTGACAAGGTCCGCGTCGGCGTGGTCGGGCTCGGCTACTGGGGCCCCAACCTCGCGCGCAACTTCGACCGTCTGCCCGGCGCCGATCTGGCGTACTGCTGCGACCTGGACGAGGACAACCTCGCCAAGGCGCGCGGCCTGTACCCGAACGCCGTGATCACGAACGACTACGCCCGGCTGCTCGCCGACGAGACGCTCGACGCCATCGTCGTCGCTACGTCCGTGCCCACCCACTACGCCCTCGGCAAGAAGTCGTTGCAGGCCGGCAAGCACACCTTCATCGAGAAGCCCATCGCCCTCAAGGCGTCCGACGCCGAGGACCTTCTGGCGATCGCCGGCGCCAAGGGCGTCAAGCTGATGGTCGGTCACCTGCTCGAATATCATCCGGCGGTGCGCAAGCTCAAGGAGCTCGTCGATGAGGGCACGCTCGGCAAGGTCTACTACGTCTACGCGAACCGCCTCAATCTCGGCAAGGTCCGCATCGACGAGAACGCCCTCTGGAGCTTCGCTCCTCACGACATCTCGGTGCTCAACTTCCTCATCGGCGAGGAGCCCGAGGAGGTCAGCGCGCGCGGCGAGTGCTACCTGCAGGACGGCGTCGAGGACGTGGTGTTCGGCTACATCAAGTACCCGAGCGGCGTGGTCGGCCACCTGCACGTGAGCTGGCTCGACCCGCACAAGAGCCGCAAGATCACCGTGGTGGGCAGCGAGAAGATGGTCGTCTTCGACGACATGGAGGCCGACCGCAAGGTCACCGTGTACGACAAGGGCGCCACCACGACGCGCACCAAGTTCGACACCTACGGGGAGTTCGTCACGCTGCACTTCGGCGACATCCACATCCCCAGGATCGGCAACGAGGAGCCGCTGGCCGTCGAGGCGCAGCACTTCGTGGACTGCATCGCCCACGACGCGCCCGTGCTCAGCGACGGTCGCGACGCGCTCAACGTGGTGCGCGTGCTCGACGCCATGGAGCGCAGCCTGCGGGGCGGCGGCCAGCCGGTCAAGACGTCCGACCTCACTTGAGGGAGGGAGCGATGACGCTCAAGCCAGCCGAGCTCGGTCACGATCTGCTGCTCGGCGAGCACGTGCGGATCGGCGCGGACGTCGTCTTCGGCGCCCACGTCGTGGTGTACGACGACACGGTGATCGGCGACGGCTGCTTCATCCAGGACAACGTCGTCCTCGGCAAGGTCCCGTCGCTGTCGCCGACGAGCACCGCCAAACGCGGCGAGCTGCCGGGGCTGGCGCTCGGCGCCGGCTGCGTCATCAGCACCGGCGCCGTCGTGTACCGGGGCACGACGCTCGGCGCCGGCTGCACCCTCGGCGACTACGCCGGGGTGCGCGAGCGCTGCAGGCTCGGCGAGAGGGTCGTGGTGGGTCGCGGCAGCGTCGTCGAGAACGACACGACGATCGGCGACGGCACCAGGATCCAGACCAACGTGTACATCACCGCGTACATGACCATCGAGGACCGCTGCTTCATCGCGCCGTGCGTGCAGACCACCAACGACAACTTCATGGGCCGCACCGAGAAGCGCCACAAGCTGATCAAGGGCGCGACCATCCGCCGCGGCGCCCGCATCGGCGGCGGCGTCGTGCTGTGCCCGGGCATCGAGATCGGCGCGGAGGCGTTCATCGCCGCGGGTGCGGTCGTCACGAAGGACGCGCCGGCCGGAAAAGTCCTCATGGGCGCGCCGGCGCGCGTCGTCCGCGACGTGTACGAGGACGAGCTGCTTGAGAACCAGTGAGCGTCTGAGGTCGGCGGCGGCGGAGCCCTTCGGCCCCGCCCCCTCTCTTTTGTCGCCGCCGGGCTCGCCGCCGCCCTGCGATCCGGTCAGGAGCGCCCGAGGCCGGCCAGGTGCGTGCTCAGCCTCGGCCCGCCTTTGGGCAACCCCATCTTGCGGCGTACGTTGGCGCGGTGGAACGACACCGCCGAGCGTGAGATGTGCAGCGTCTCGGCGATCTCGTCGGTGGTCTTGCCGAGGCGCACGAAGTTGGCCACCTCGGTCTCGCGCCGGGTGAGCGGCTGGCGCCTGCCGTTGGCGCGCGCCAGCCGCTCACCGAACGGCCCGACGATCTCGCGCAGGTTCACGCGCAGCGCCTCGACCTCCATGCGCTCGGGGCGATGCGTGAGCATGTGGCTGAGGCGGTCGAGCGTGGGCTCGATGAGTTGCTCCACGTTGTGCACGATGCGCTGCTCCAGCTCGGTGCGGTCCTGCTCGCGCTGTTCGAGGAGGACGCGCAGCGCCGCGTTGCGCTCGTCGAGGATGGTCGCCTGCCGGCGCAGGGCGCGCTCCGAGCGGCTGAGCTCGACCTGCATGGCCTTGCGCTCGGTGATGTCGGCGCCGAGCAGGAAGTAGCCGCGCTCGTCCCCGAGGCTGCAGGGGATGACGGTGAGGAGCAGGGTCTTGAGGCGGCCTTTGACGGGGCAGTCGACCTCGAGCTCGGCGGCTCCCTGGCTGTTCCCGAGCTCATCGACGATGACGGCCATCACCTCGGGGGGAAAGTCGTCGGCGGCGTTGCCGGCCAGCATCTCGTCCATGGTCTTCTCGAAGAAGGCGAGGGCCTCGGTGTCGGCGTCCACGTAGTTGCCACGCGCATCGACCTGTACGGCTGGGCTGGGGATGCGGAACAGCACGTTGCGAAGCTCTTCGGCCGCGCGGACGGCGCGCTGCGCGTCGCGCTCCGCGGTGACGTCGCGCATGGCGCCGATCATATTGGATGGCTGCCCGGCCGCGTCGAGCTGGATGACGCCCTGGTCGCTGACGGTGATCCACGCGCCGTCCTCGTGGTGCAGACGGTACTCGGTGTTGTACGTGCGCCCGTGGGCCACGCTCTCCCACAGCGCCGTCGTGGCCGCTTCGTGATCGTCCGGGTGGATGCGCTCCAGCCAGCCGGCAAGGCTGCGCGGGAAGGCGCCTGGGGGCAGCCCGAGCATCTCGTCCAGCTGCTCGCTGAAGTAGATGGCGCCGGTCTGGATGTTCCAGTCGTACAGCACGTCGAAGTTGACGCGGAGGAACGCCTGCAGGCGGGGGTCGCCATCGGTCAGCGGGGGCTGCGGCGCCGTGCCGGCAAAGCCGGGCGAAGGGAGCGTGACCTCGACGGTCTCGGCTTTGCGGCCCTTCCTGAACGTGTACGGGAGACGAATACTAGGCATTACCTGTCAGTAGACTGGTAGAAGATGAGTCTTGCACGCCGATAGTATCGCGCTAGATTGTGGGCACGTCAACGCCGGTATGGCCCGAGCAAGGGGGTTCGACAGGTCAAGCAGCGCGGTCTTCAGTCGATTGCTTGGCGCCCGTGCCAAGCTCATCAGGGGGATGGATTTGGCTGACTCACAGCACCACGGCATGTTCCACAGCGAGCAGGACGAGCAACACAAGAAGGATCAGGAGCTCCTCGCCAAGTTCGGCTACAAGCAGGAGCTCGACCGCTCGCTCGGCTTCCTCTCCACGTTCGCTATCGCCTTCGGCTTCGTCTCGGCGACGAACGGCTTCTTCGCGCTCTTCTACTACGGCCTCGACACCGGCGGCCCGGCCGGAGTCTTCTGGAGCTGGCCCGTCGTCGTGTTCGGCCAGCTCATGGTGGCCCTCGTGTTCGCCGAGGCGGCGTCGCACTTCCCGCTCGCCGGCGGCGTGATGCAGTGGGCCAAACACCTCTCGACAAGCACCTGGGGCTGGTTCACGGCCTGGATGTTCCTCTTCGCCCTGCTGGTCACCGTGGCCGGCGTGGCGTTCGGCGCCGCACCGATCACCTGCGGCCTGTTCGGCTGGGAGGCCACGCGCTGGACGCTCTTCCTCATCGCCCTGTTCTTCACGGTGGTGCCCATGGTGCTCAACATCTGGGGCGTCAAGATCATGGCGTTCGTGAACAACATCGGCACGATCACCGAGCTCATCGGGATGAGCGTGCTCGGCATCGTCCTGATCGTCGTGGTGCTCCTCACGAGCAAGCCCCATCAGACCCTTGGCGTGCTGTTCGACACGGCCGGCACGAACGCCGGCGGCTACGCCGGTCCGTTCCTCGCGGCCATGCTCACGGCGGCCTGGGTACTGTACGGCTTCGACACGGCCGGAAGCCTCGCCGAAGAGACCGTAAACCCGTCCAAGGAAGTCCCGCGCGCCATCATCGCCGGCGTGGTCGTGACGGCCATCGTCAGCACCGTGTGGCTCATCGGCACGCTGCTCGCCATCCCGGACATGAAGGAAGCCATCGCTCAGGGATACAACGTACTGCCCTGGCTCCTGCGCTTCCACTTCGCCGGATGGCTCGCCGATCTGTTCCTCGTCATCGTGCTCATCGCCATCTTCGTCTGCAGCCTGTCGATCCAGGCCGCTACGGCGCGCCTGCTCTTCGCCATGAGTCGCGACAACATGCTGCCGGAGAAGAGGTTCTTCGGCAAGGTCAACGCGAGCACCAAGACTCCCGTCCGCTCCGCCGTCTTCGTAGCCATCTTCTGCGTCGCCGTGCTGCTCTATCAGGACCAGGTGGCGCGCGTGATCGCGTGGGCCACGGTCGGCGTATACATCGTCTACCAGATGGTCGTCTGGGCCTCGATGTACGCGCGCTCCAAGGGCTGGCCCAAAGAGAAGGCGCACTTCAACCTGGGCAAGTGGGGCTGGCCGGTGAGCATCCTGGCGCTGGTGTACGGCGTCTTCATGATCGTCAACCTGTCGTGGCCGCGTACTCCGGACGCTCCCTGGTACGACAACTACCTCGTGTCGTTCTCGCTCCTCGTGATCCTCATCATCGGCATCGTGGTCTTCCTCGCCTTCAAGGCTGCCGGAAGGGACCTTGCCGGCGGCATCCACGACATCGAGCTCGTGCGCAAGGAAGGCGACGAGCTCAAGGTCGAGCGCGTCGGCGGCGTCATGGGCGTCCCCGGCGGCGTCGACCCGGAGAACCCGTACGTTGTCGAAGACACGCCTGAGAGGAAGCCGGAAGGCTGACGCCCGTCGGTACTCTCAGCATTGGAGGCCATGAATGGAGCTCCATCTCGTCTCTGCCGCGGAGATCGCGACCGAGCCGCTCGGCGTCGGCCCCGACAGCAAGCTGCACCTGGTCGATGTGATCGACCGCACCCAGGGGGCGCCGTTCAGCGCCGGGATCTGCGAGGTGTTTCCCGGCGCCCCCGTCGATTTCGACTACGACGACGACGCCGCAGTGTGTTACATGCTTGAGGGCGAGATCAAGCTGACCGAGAACGGCGAGTCGCGCGCGTTCAAGCCCGGTGACATGGTGTACATCCCGCAGCAGAAGGGTCTGCTCGTCTACTGGAGCACCGACTCCTACGGCAGGTTCTTGTACGTGACGTACCCGCACTGGCGGTAGTCGCAGCCGGCGGACGGGCGAGTGACGGGGGCGGCGGCCGCAAGGCCGCCGCCCCCGTTTGCGTGCGGGAACACTGTAAGGGCCTATCCCGGTAGGGATGTGCGTGCGGGGCGTTCGTGGACCGAGCGGGGCGGTCACGAGACGGTTCCCTCGTAGCCCAGCTACGTGGGGATCGGGGAGGGGCCGCATCCGCGACGTGTCCACGGGCGCATCCGTGCGTGCAGACCTATCGGGATAGGCCCTGAACACTGAGAGCGACCGCGGGCGGTGAAGCGGTGGACGAAGAGCTTCAGCAGACGGATCTTGAGAGTGGCGGGCAGGCCGGCGACAGCGAACCGCGGCGGCCGTCAACGGTGCGCTACAACCGCAAGTGGTTCCTGGTGCTCGGCGGCGTGGCGGTGGCCGGTGTGGTCGGCGCGTTCGCCGGCCTCAAGAAGCTCGCGGGCTCCGAGCAGGGCGGCCCGCTCAGCGACATGTTCGGGCCGTTCCCGGTGCGCAGCGCCGAAGACGTGCCCGATGTACCGGCGGCCGAGTGGGTCATCACCATCGACGGCCTCGTGGACCAGCCGCTGAAGATCGACCACGCTACGTGGTCGTCGCTGCAGCGGCTGGACGAAACGGTCGACTTCCACTGCGTCGAGGGCTGGACCGTCGAGAACGTACGCTGGGGTGGCGTCACGCCGGCCCGGCTTCTCGAGAAGGCCGGCGTGAAGCCGGAAGGGAAGTTCGCGGTGTTCCACGCCTACGGCGGCGCCTACCTCAGCAGCGTGCCGCTCTACCTCGTCACCGCCCCCAAGACCGTGCTCGCCGACACGCTGGACGGCGAGCCGCTGCCCGCCAGGCACGGTGGACCTGTGCGGCTTGTCGTGCCGGACCAGCTCGGTTACAAGAACGTCAAGTGGGTCGAGCGCATCGAGATCACCGATGCCGCCCGCGCAGGCTACTGGGAGAAGCGCGGCTACCCCGAGGACGCACCGATCTCCTGAGAGTCGGAGCGACGCCGGTCAGATGACGCCGGCGACCCGGAGCGCTATCAGGGCCACGACCGCCAGGAGCACGATGATCGCGATGAGGGCCGCGTTGCTGAGGCCGCGCTTCTCACGGGGCGCCTTCCAGTTGGGCTCGTTCTCGTGGTCACTCAGCTGCTCGACCGACAGATAGAGGTGGTCTCCGCCGCCCATCGGCGGCTGTCCCAGCGTACCCCGGTTCGGATGGGAGTCCTTCTCGCGCGGCGGCGGCGCACCCACGGTTCCACTCCTCAGGCTGGACGACGGTCAGAGAACCACAGCACCTCGGGGAACGGCCTCAGGCAGTGCGGGTGCCAGTTGGCCTGGCAGTAGGCGCCCACGCCGAGGAGGGCCACGATGTCGCCCTCTTCGAGGGGCGGCAGGGGGTAGTCCTCGGCGAAGATGTCGGGGCCCTCGTTGATGTGGCTGGTGAGCGTGTAGGAGGCCGTGCGCGGAGCGTCGGCCGCACGACAGAGCACCGTCTCGACGAGCTCCTTGTAGATGAAGGCCAGGTGCATGACGTTCCAGCCGCAGGTGAGGCCGGCGAAGACGGCAGAGCCGTCGCCGGCCTTGCTCCGGTCTTCCACCGTCACCACCTCGGCGAGCAGGATGCCGGCGTTCTTGCTGAACATCTCGCCGGGCTCGCAGGCGATGGTCACGCCGAGCGCGCCGAAGTGCTCGGCGAGGATGCTTGCGTAGGCGTCGAGGTCGAGCGGCCGCTGCCCCTGGCGCATCACGGCCGCGAGGCCGCCGCCGGCGTTGACCTCGCGCACGGGGCAGCCGGCGGCGATGGCGCGCCGCGCCATGTCGGTGACCGCCGCGACGGCGCGGTCGAACGCCGGCAGGTCGTCGTCCAGAAGATGATGGCTGACGTGGAAGTGCAGGGTGTCGATCGTCAGGTCGTAGGAGCGCGCCACGGCGATGGCCTCGTCGAGTCGCTCGGGGTAGATGCCGAACTTGGTCGGCGCGTCGCCGCTGTAGTAGCTGATGCCGCTCTCGGGGCGGGCGGCGCTGACGCGGGGGTTGATGCGCAGGCCGATGGCGCCCCCGCGATCCCGCCGCCCGTAGCGGTGGATCTGGCTGAGCAGGTCGAGGTTCATGTGCACGCGGTGCTCGAGCATCACGTCCAGGTCGCGGTCGCTCACGTTGGCGCCCGTGTAGCTGATCTCGGCAGCGGGGAAGCCGTGGGCGAGGCCGTGCTCGACCTCGCCCGGCGAGCAGACGTCGAGGCCCACGAAGTCCGGAGTGCCGGGCGCGCCGAAGGCGCGGATGCGCGCCAGCACCTCGGGCTCGCGCTGGCTCTTGAGCGCCCAGCGGACCTTCCAGGGCAGGCCGGTGCGCGCCATCGCCCCTTGAAGGGCGCGCACGTTCTCCTCGATGTGCGTGAGGTCGTAGACGAACAGCGGCGTGCCGTGCTCGCGGGCCAGCGCCTCGGCGTCGCGGCCGGCGACGAGCAGGCGGCCGCCAGGGGCCTCGAGGCCCGGCCGCCGCCACCAGTCGCGCGGGTGGTCGAGGGGGGTGTTCATGTCGCTCCGTTTCGTCGCGCGGCGCCCTGCGCGCCGCCGCAGAGTGTCTCGCGGCGCGGGCATCCAACGCAAGCCGTACGGTCAGCGGGTTTGACGACGGCGCCGTGATGGGCAGAATCGCCCGGGATGGCGCCGTCCGTTCGGCGCCGAGGTACACTCGACAGCGCGTTCCCGCGAAAGAGGAGGCCGAGCATGAAGTACGTGTGCAGCGTCTGCGACTACGTCTACGACCCCGAGGTCGGCGACCCGGACAACGGCGTCGAGCCGGGTACGGCGTTCGACGACCTGCCGGACGACTGGGTCTGCCCCGAGTGCGGTGTGGACAAGGACGAGTTCGAGCCGCTCGAGGGTTGAGCACTACGGTCGGCGGTGCGCACGGGGGCGGGGCGCTCCTGGGGCGTCCCGCCCCCGTGCGCGCTTTACGGTGCCGGTGAGGGCGAGGCCGAGGACCCGCCGCCCAGAGGCTTCAGCCCCTCGGCGAGGGTGACCAGCTCCTGGCGCGTGAGGGCGCCGGTGGCGTAGACGACGTGGCGTTCGTCGCTCACGAGGAGCGTCGGCCCGCTCTTCTCGTACCATGTGGACGCGGTCGCGCCGCTGAGCGCGCCATACTGCAGCGTCGTGGTCTCGAACGACAGTTTTACGGCCGCGATCGACAGGAGCGTGTCGTGCAGATACGCGACCGACCTGGCCGCCGCCTTCGGCCCCAGCTGCCGCACCGTGAACCACGTGAGGCCGCGGGTGCAGAGGAGCTCGACCTGCCGCTCACCGTCACTCACGTCGATGGGGAGCGAGACCGGCCCGTTGCCGAGCCATGTGCCCGGGGCGCCCATCGGAGCGGTGGTCGCCACCGCCCTGATGGCGAACCCGTCGGGGACCAGTGTCGGCTCGAGCGGCTCGTAGCCGGCGGCCCGGCCGGCCGCCTCCAGGGACGGCGCGTAGGTGTAGGTCCGGTCCTGCCTCGTCTGGCCGGCGCGCCCCGATCCGTCGGACGTCGGCGTGTCCCCGAGGCCGGCCGGCGCGCTTGGCGACGCGGCGGCCCCCCAGACCGGCGACGCCGTGAATGTCACGGTGGACCCTCGAGCGGTCTCGGAGCGCCAGAGAACGAGACCCGATCGCTGATCGACGACGACCTCGACGAGGTCGTCGTCCGCGAACGACATCGCCGCGCGCCACACCTTGCGCCCTCCATCTTCAAGGGGCTTGATACCGACGGCCCGATCCTGGTCCTCGACCGCCGAGCGCACGATGGCGGTGAGGCCCTGGTAGTCGAGCGGGCTCGGAGTGGCTACCTGCCAGGCCGGTGGCCACGCGCCGACGATGCGCGTGCTGACGTCGCGGCCGAGGAAGGTCGACGTGGTGAGCGCGGCGCGCAGCTTCGCGTCGTAGGACGAGCGCAGTGGTCTGGGGTCGTCGCGGCGCGTGGGCATGGGGCTCGGCTGAATCGTCCCCGCGGCGTCCCCCGACGCCGACGCCGCGAAGGAGCCGGAGGCCGCCGATCGCCGCGTCGCGCCGAACTGGTCCGCGGCGAGAGGGCGCTCGATGACGTAGGTCCCGCGGATCGCTCGGATCTCGGGCGTCGGCGCCGGCGGCGGCGTGCGCAGGAAGAAGATGTAGGCGACGGCGAAGATGATGCCCAAGGCCATCACCGTGGCCGCGAGGCGCGGCGGGCGACGGGTGACTCGCGCCCCGCGGATCTCGCGACTCGTGCGGTCTGGATGGGAGTCTACGGCCGTGCCTCCGAAGCCGCGGGGCCTATGACCCGCCGCGCCGGCCCCCGCCCCAGGCGAAGAACAGCGGCAGGAAGAGGAACGTGAACCCGAACTTGCGTGAGACGAACAGGGTCAGCGCCGCGATCAGCAGGCTGAGGCCGATGAGCATGAGGGTGCGTTGACTCATGCGACAAGCGTGACGGCCCGAGCGCCGCTGCGCAAGCCGCCCTCCGGCTGGCGCCCCGGCGCCCGCCGCCGCCCCGCGGCTGGCGCCCCGGCGCCCGCCTGTGCTTACCTTTGCGGGCATCATCGACCCCCGGCTCCGGAGGAGGCGCCGCGTGAAACGTAACCTGTTCGCCGGCCGCAGGCGCGGCGGCGGCATCGGTCTGGACGTGTTCACCGACGACGAAGTGCAGGATATCCACCTGGCGACGCTCGAGGTGCTGGAGCGCACCGGCGTGTGGGTGGAGATCGACGAGGCGCTGGACATCTTCAGCGACGGCGGCTGCGTGGTGGACCGCGACGCGCGCCTCGTGAGGATCCCGCCGCACATCGTGGAGGACGCCATCCGCAGCGCCCCCGCAAGTACCACGCTGTGCGGCCGCGACCCGAAGAACGACATCGTCATCGGGGCCGGTCGCGTGGGCTTCAGCAACTTCGGCGAGGGCGTCATGGTGGTCGACCCGTACAGCGGCGAGCTGCGCGCGTCCACCAAGCAGGACCTCACCGACATCGCCAAGCTCGTCGATGCGCTGCCCGAGGTGGACGTCTTCGAGATCGCCGTCGGCGCCGGCGACATGCCGCCGGCGACGGCCTCGATCCACAACCACGAAGCGGCCATCGCCGGGCAGACCAAGCCGATCTCCGGAGGGCCGCTCAACGGCCGTGCCGTGCGCCTCAGTCTGGCCATGCTCGAGGCCGTGCAGGGCAGCGCCGACGCGGTCCGCGAGCGCCCGATGATGATCATGGGCACCTGCCCGGTGAGCCCGCTCAAGCTGGTGAGCGACTGCTGCGAGATCATTATCGAGGCGGCGCGCGCCGGCGTGCCGAACTGCGTGCTCAGCATGGCGATGGCCGGCGGCTCGTCGCCGGTGACGCTTGCCGGGACGCTGGTCACGCACAATGCGGAGGTGCTCGCCGGCGTCGTCCTCGCGCAGCTCACGGAACGCGGCAGCAAGGTGTTGTACGGGTCATCCACCACCGCCATGGACCTGCGGCTGGCGGCGGCCTCCGTGGGCTCGCCGGAGTGCGCTCTGATCAGCGCCGGAGTGGCCCAGCTCGCCAGGCAGTACCGCCTGCCGAGCTACATCGCCGGTGCGTAGGGGGACAGCAAGCTCAGTGACGTGCAGACCGGTCACGAAAAGACACTCACGGCCTTGATGGCGGCGTTGGCAGGGACCAACCTGATCTACGGCCTGGGGATGATCGAGTCGGGCGTCACCTTCGACTACGCGCAGCTGGTCATCGACGACGAGATCGCGCGCATGGTGAAGCAGGTGGTGGGCGGCATCCGCGTGAGCGACGCGCGCCTGGCGGTCGATGACATCGCTCGCGTGGGCGCCTTCGGCGACTTCCTGAGCCTCGACGCGACGCTGGCGCACATGCGCGAGCAGTCGCAGCCGGCGCTCATCGACCGCCGCGTGCGCGAGGACTGGGAGGCGCGTGGCGGCAGCGACATGTACCAGCGCGCCCTGATACGCGCCCGCGAGATCCTCGAGACGCACGTGCCGGAGCCGCTGCCCGACGACGTGAGGCAGCGGGTCCGCAAGATCGTCGATGACGCCGACCGCGAGCTGGCCGGCGCCTGACGGCCTCAGCGCGTTGGGCTGGAGAGCACCCAGTCCTTGCCGGTGGCGAGGTGCGCGCGCAGCGTGTAGCCGTCGCCGTCTCCGCTGAGCGCGTACTCGAAGTCGCCGGTCGTCTGGCCTTGCGTCATGGCGGCGTGCGTCCACGGGCTCTGCGGCCAGATGGGCACGCCGGGCTGCAGGCCCACGGGCGCGCCGCTCGCCACGTCGGCCACGGCCGGGTAGGCGCCGGCATTCGCCCGTGCCCACATCTCGACGTACTGCTGCAGGAGGGCCAGGCCGGCCTCGGTGGACGCGTCGCGTTCATCCTTGAGCCACTTGGGCACGCCGCCGCTGACCTTGTACGAGCCCTTCGAGAGGTGGCCGACCAGGGAGTAGCCGCTGAGGTCGGCTTTCACCGTGTACGTGTAGGCGCCCCTTGATGTGCCTGGCGCCATCGTGCCGCCGGTCCAGGGGTTGCCCGGCCAGATGGGGGCGACCAGGGCGCCGCCCTTCTTCACGTCGTCGCGCGCCGGGTACACGAAGCCGTTCTTCTCGGCCTGCGTGTTGATGTAGCCCTGCAGCAGCAGGATGTTCATCTGCACCTGTTGGTCGACGAAGTTCACGGCTGCGCTCGCAGCGGCCGGCAGCGTGGCCGTGAGTAGCAGGACGGCGGCGAGCGCGAGGACGAGGATGCTGAAGCGGCGCGATCTCATGGGTACCCCCAGGGTGGACTGCACGGTGTCGTCCAAGTGTGGCCGCGGCGCCGGAGGCGGTCAACCGCGGTGACCGGCGCCGGGCGCCCCGCGGCCGCGCGCCGGGCGGGGACGCGGCGCCTGATACACTGCGTCCAGAGGCGCCGCGGGGCCACGGCCCGCGGCCGGCGCGCCGGCGACGCGAACGGAGTGATGCCGATGGAAGCCAGATTCCCGACCCGCATGGGCGACGGTTTCATGGTCGAGATGACGCGCAGCGAGCTGCGCGCCGACATCGAACAGGCGACCACGGCGGCGGCGGCCAAAGCCAAGGCGCCGCCGCTCACCGCCGACGAGCAGGCGCACCTCCTCGACATCTATGCGTCTCCGGCGGCGTTCACCGCCGTCGACATCGGCGATCAGGTCGTGCTGAGCTGCGACGGCGGCGGCAGCAAGATGACCGGCGCCGACCTCCAGGATCTGCTGGAGAGCGAGCAGCGCCTGGGCCAGGACATCCTCGAGCTCTGGCACATCGAGTACAGCTACAAGGCGATCAAGACGATCCTGCCGTTTCAGCAGCAGGTGATGCAGAACGCGCAGCTCATGCTCACGGCGCCCATCCAGTACGGGGCGCAGCCCAACCTCGCCTTCTACAGCAAGCCCGACGGCCCGGCCGGCAACTGGTTCGAACTGCTCCCCAAAGGGGACATCGCCGGGGCGCGGGCGGCGATCGACGAGGCCATGGAGTACGCGACGCAGGACATGGTGTACGTCGCCGACGGCATGATCGAGGCCGGCGCCGACGGCGTCGACTTCGACACCACCGGAGGCGCCGGCGACGCCGACTTCTTCAGCACTTTGCGCGCCGTCAGGCACGTGCGCGAGAAGTATCCGGAGGCCGGCATCGAGCTGGGCATGGCCGGCGAGTTCGTCATCGGCGTGCATGGCGAGCTCGCGTGGGAGGGCCGCCGGCTCGCCGGGCTCTGGCCGCGCGAGCAGCTCGAGGTGTGCCAGGACGCCGGCGTCACCCTGTTCGGGCCGGCGGTCAACATCCGCACCGGCAAGAGCTGCTGCTGGAACACGGCCTACTCGCTGACCGTCATCAAGCCATGCACGGAGGTGGCGCGCATCCCCGTGCACCCCAACGTCGGCGAAGGCGTGTGCGGCGTGCCGGTCAACGGCTACCCGCCCGAGGACGCCGCGTCGCGGGCGGCGAAAGCCCTGGTCGACATTTTGCACTGCGACGGCTTGTAGGTGGGCTCGGGTGACTCCAGGGGAATGGACGTCACTCACGCGCTCGCCGCGGGCATGGGCGGGATCCGCACGGCCGGAGACCTGGTCGCACGGATGCAGATGTCCCGCGGGATGCGTTTGAAAGAAGCCAAGGAGTACGTCGCCGGCAAGCTCGGCTGCACGGTCCGCGACCTCAGCGACAGCTATGCGATGGAGCAGATCCGCGGGGAGAAGGGCCTGGGCCGGATCCTCGACCACTCCAACCTGCACCCCGGCGAGCCCAACGCGATGATGGCCAAGTTCCGCATCGCCGACCTTCTCGGCATCCGCATCAACTCGGTCGAGAAGTTCAGGGACCTGGCGGGTCTGTAGCAGCCCTCTTGCGGCGCAGGATCTGCCCCACCATCGTCGAGGCCACCCCGATGGGCACAAGAAGAATGCCCGTCAGCAGCGTGACGTACAGGCCGAGGCCGGGGCGGTACATCTTGACCATCGCGTCGGCGGCGCCGATGGCCTGCAGCACGAAGACGACGCCGGCGACGGCGCCGAGGATGCTCACGATCATGGTGAGCAGGCGCGGCCCGGCGATGAGCATGGCCGCGGCCACGGTGATCGCCACGAGCGCCGCGACCAGCACCGGAGGCCCCCATTGCGTCTGCAGGACGCCGGCGACGCCGTCGGGCCGGCGGAGACTGAAGTTCACGAAGTCCGCGGTGTAGTCGTTCGCCCAGGGGAGGAACACGGCGATCACCCCGGCGACGCCGGCCGCCAGCATGAGCAGGGCGTCGCCGTTCCAGTCCCACAGCGAGAATCGGTGCTTGCGCATCAATCACTGCCTTCGTCGGCGCTCGTTGACTGCCTTCTGATACCTCGCCGCGAACAACGCCCAAACGTGCGCGTCTCACGAATCGTTGAAGGAAGGCGCCCATCGCGCCGATACAGAGGCTGGCCGGCGGAGGATCCGCCGGCCATGAGGGCCGCCGGCGGCGGCTGTGAGCAAGGACGGAGGCATCTCCATGAGACGGGTCATGAGCATCGCACTTCCGGCGGTCTGCGCGCTGATGGTCGCCTTTGCGGCGACCGCCTGTGGCGCCACGGACATCCAGACGCCCACCGGTACCATCGACAAGGCCAAGGACGTCGCCGCGAAGGGCGAGATCCTGATGGTGAAGACGGGCGTCGCCGCCTACGTCGCGACCAGCGGCGCGGCGCCGCCGACGGCCACGCAGGACGTGCTCGGCGGCTTCGTGGACCCCTGGCCCAAGAACCCCTGGACCCAGGCCCCGATGGTCGTCGGCAAGGAGCCCGGCGACATCGTCTACGCGCCGGGGGCCGGTACGGACTACACGCTGGGCGTGGTGCTCGCCGACGGCAGCGTCTACAACGCGCCCTGAGGCGGGGGCGCCGGCCGCGGGCTCAGGCGCCGACGATCTTCTTGACCACTGAGGCGCGCCTGGCCGGACGCCCGTTGCGCGCCTCGTAGTCGTCGGCGCCGGCCATCGCCTTGAGCGAGGCGTTCACCCCGAGCCAGCGGAAGGGCTCGCGCTCCCACGACCTGGAGCGGTGGTTCACCCAGGGCAGTACCGTGAGAGCGGTCTGCTCGCCGAGGATGAGATCGCGCAAAGTGCGGCCCGCGACGTTGGTGGTGGCCACGCCGTCGCCCACGTAGGCGCCCGCCCACGCCAAGCCTGTCTCCTTGTCGAGGCCCACCGAGCTGTTCCAGTCGCGAGAGGCGGCGATCGCGCCGCCCCAGGTGTGCGTCACGCGCACGTCGCCGATCCGCGGGAAGAGGGTACGCAGGAGGTCGCGCAGGTGGTCCTGCACCGCGGGCACGCGCTCGAAGGCCTCGCTGAGACGTGAACCGTAGTGGTACGGCGCCCCTCTGCCGCCGATGGCGATGCGCCCGTCGTCGGTGTGCATGGCGTAGAAGATGAGGTGGCGAAAGTCGCCGAAGACCTCGTGGCCCGACCAGCCGACCTCGTCCCAGAAGGAATCGGGGAGCGGCTCGGTGCCGATCATCAGCGAGTAGATCGGCACGACGTACCGCTCGTAGCCGGGCAGCAGCGGAGTGAAGGCCTCGGTGGCGCGCACGACGACCTCGGCGGTGACCGCGCCGTACGGCGTCTCGGCGCGGCGCGGCGCAATGGCCGTGACTGGGGTGCGCTCGTAGATGGGCGCCCCCAGCCGCTCCACGGCCTCCGCGAGGCCGCGCGCCAGGCGGGCCGGGTCGACGGCGGCGCCGTGCGGCGTGTAGCCGCCGCCGAGGCACCCGGCCACCTTGAGGCGGGCGCGCATCTCCGCCGCGCCGAGCAGGACGTAGTCGTCCTCGCCGAAGCCCCATGAGCGTTCGTACTCGAGGGCTTCCCGGGCGCGCAGTAGCTGCACAGGGCTGTTGGCGAGGTCGATCTGTCCGCCGATGTGAAAGCGCGCGTCGATAGCCTCCGCGGCCACGACGCGCGCGATCTCCGGCACGGTCGCGTGCAGCGCGCGCTGCTGGTCGATGACGGCCTGCCGACCGTGTACCTTGGCGGCGCGCTCGCGCGAGCCGGGGAAGGTGGTGTGACACCAGCCGCCGTTGCGGCCGGAGGCCCCGAAGCCGGCGATCTCTTTCTCGAGAACAGCCACACGGAGTGTCGGGTCGGCCTTCTTCAGATAGTACGCCGTCCACAGGCCGGTGTACCCGGCGCCGACGATGGCGACGTCGAGGTCGATGGGGCCGGGCAGAGAAGGCCGCGGGGCAAGCTCGCCGGGCACGCCGTCGAGCCACATGCTGCGGGAACGGTAGTCGGTCATGGCAGGCTCCTTCGGGGATGGCGCAATCCTACCAAAGCCGGCGCCGTGGAGGCGGCCGTCGAGGCCGCGCGGCGCAAGGCGCTCGCGCGCGGCCTCGCGGCCGAGCTCCTCATGCACGACGCCCGCGGTGCTCACGCTCGGCGGCCGCCACCACGTGCTGTGCTTCAGCGAACGCGAGCTGCGCGACGGCGGTCCGCGTCGCGTCACGCGGGCCGAGCTGCGCGCGGCCTTCGACCACGCGCCGTTTCGCGTGCTCTCCATCGCGACGGCGGAGATGGCCGCCGACCTCGATGGTGAAGGCCGCAAGGCCTGGCCGGCGCGCATCGAGCTGGTGGCGAACCCGTAGTCGGCCGCCGGCGGGCTGTCAGGTCAGGGCACGAGCACGATCTTGCCGAGTGCGGGCCGCTCCATGATGTGGCGGTGGGCACGCGCGGCCTCCGTCAGTGGCAGCTCCCGGGCCACGACGGGGTGCAGAGACCCGTCGCGCAGGCCGGCGGCGATGGCGGCGTGAGTCTCGCCGGCTTCCTCCGGCGACGCGTTGTTGCTCATCATGCCCAGCACGGCGCCGTCGATGGTCATGAGGTCGCGGGGATCGACCGTCACCGTGCCGCGGCTGCCGACGACAACGACGCGGCCGCGCATGGCGAGGGCAGTGAGGTCGTCGCCGAGGTTGACGTTGGCCAGCAGCTCGATGATGACATCGAAGCCGCGGCCGCCGGTGGCGTCGATGGCCGCCGCGAGGTGCAGCGGGTCGCGGTGATCGACGGCGAGCACGCCTCCCTGGCCTCTGACCAGCGCGCGACCTGCCTCGCTGCCCGCCGTGCCGACGACCTGGAGGCCGGCGGCCAACGCGAACTGCACGGCGGCCAAGCCCACGCCGCCGCTGGCGCCGTGAACGAGCACGGTCTCGCCGGTCACCGCGCGGGCGCGCTGCACGAGCGCGCGGTGGGCGGTCGCGTACGGCACGCCGAGGGCGGCCCCCTGGGCATACGAGAGATCATCGGGAAGAGGGTGCACCTGGTCGCGGCGGCAGAGCGCGAGCTCCGCGCAGGCGCCGCTCAACGAACCGCTCGTGTACACGCGCTCGCCGGACTCCGCGAGGACGCCTCCGGCGTCGATGCCGGGCGTGTACGGCAGCGCCGGCAGATGGGCGTAGTCGCCGGACCGCACGTAGGTCTCATAGGGGTTCACCCCCACCGCCCGGACACGCACGAGCACCTCGTCCTCGACCGGCCGCGGCTGGGGCAGCTCCTCCAGGAGCAGGACCTCGGGGCCGCCGAGCTCGTGCACGCGGATCGCTCGCATGGCCTTCCTCCCGGTGGGGTGAGCACGACTTCGCCATGTCACCCGCGCCGCCGGCGCGGGTCGAGGTCGGCGGGCCGGGAACGCCGAAGGGCGGGGCGCCCAAGGCGCCCCCCCTTCGCGGCGCCCGGCCGCCGCCCGCGGTCAGGGGACCGTGTAGGTCAAGCCGTTGCTGATGTACCCGGTGAGCTTGTAGCCGGCGCCGCCGTTCAACTGCTCGTAGATGTAGTCGCCCGGCTCTGTGCCCGGCTTCATGGGCTGGCCCGTGTACGGGTTCGCCGGCCAGGGATCCACGTACGTCGCGATGCCGCCGGCCTCACTCACGTCGGTCGGCGTCGGATAGAGGTTGTTATTGTTCGTCGCCCATGTGATCACGCCGACCTGCAGCTTGTCGATGGCGTCGATGACCTGCTGCTCGGCGCCCGCCGTCGGCGACGCGCTCGGGCTTGACGACGGCGACGAGGACGGCGTGAACGTCGGCGACGCAGAGGGCGAGACGGGCGTCAGCGCCGCCACCCGCTCGAGCGGCACGATGACGGTGGTCTGGTTGCCGCCCGTGACCTTCATGTCGGCGAGGTCCTTGCCGGGGCCGGCCTGGAGAGTGATCTGGAACGGCCCCGCGAGGCCGCCGACCGTCTCGTTGCTCTCGAGCGCGAAGGTGAGGTCCTTGCCCTGCGGCGTGGCCACGGCCGCGCCGAGGACCTGGAGGGCGCCGCCGTACAGGGTGACCTGGTAGTCCTTGCCCGACGGCTCGACGACGACTCCGCCGCCCGTGCCGTCGGTGCGGCCCCAGGCGCCGACCCAGTCGAACGCGGCGCTGGGGCTCGGCTGAGGAGCCGGCGTCTCGCCCTTGTCACGGATCACGAAGTACCACGCCGCAGCCGCGGCGACCAGCGCCAGCAGCACGACGACGAGGACGATCCACCACGTGCTGGAGCTCTGCTTCGGCGGCCGCGACATCATCAGCGTGGGCTGCGGTCGCGGCGGCGGGGGCGGCGGAGGCGCGCCGCCGCCGGCCGCCGGCATCACCCGCGTGGGATCGTCGGCTTCGCCGCTCATGACGCGGGTAGCGCCGGCGTCAGGCGGGGTGACGGCCGTCTCCGCCGTGTCGGCGCCGCCGGCTGCGGTCTCGCCGCCAACAGGCGGCTGTGCGGAAGTCTCGTCGGGCGGCTTGCCCGTGGTCTCGTCGTCCATGCTCGTCCTCCCGGCTGGGTGACGCGTGTGTGGGGTCGTGGTGGCTATGCCCTCTCTTTGCCCCGTTCAGGCTGTTCCCTGTTCGAGCGCCTTCCAAAGCTCAAAGAAGTCCGGACAGGTCTTGCTCACGCAGCCGGGGTCCTCGACGACCACGTCGCGCGCCCGTAGCCCGAGCACGGCGAACGACATGGCGATGCGATGGTCGGCGTGCGAATCGATGCGCCCGCCGCTCGGCGTGCCGGGGTACACGCGCAGGAAGTCGGGGCCGGAGGCCGTCTTGACGCCCAGGCGCCGCAGGTTGCTCTCCATGGCGACGATGCGGTCGGATTCCTTGAGGCGCACGTTGGCGATGCCGGTGATGGTCACCGGCGAGCTCGCGAAGGGGGCGACGGCCGCCAGGGTCATGAACGTGTCCGAGATGTCGCTCATGTCGATGGTCAGGCCGGCCGGGGTACCGGGGCCGGCCACCACGACGCCGTCCGGCTCGTCGCTCACGGAGCAGCCCATCGCCTCCAGCACGTCCAGAAAGCGGATGTCTCCCTGGAGGCGGCCTTGGCGGCGCAGCCCGCGCACCTTGACCCGCCCCCCTGTGACCGCCGCGGCGGCGAAGAAGTACGAAGCCGTCGAAGCGTCCGGCTCGATGGCGTAGTCGCGGCCACTGTAGGCCGCCGGAGCGACGCGAAAGCGCTCGTGCCCGCGGCGCTCGGCGGCCACGCCGAACTGCGCCATCATGGCGATGGTCATGTCGATGTAAGGGCGGCTCGCGAGGTCATCGACGGCCAGCTCCAGCGGCGCGCGCCCGAGCGGCGCCGCCATGAGCAGCGCCGAGACGAACTGGCTCGAGGCGCCGCCGGGCAGCCGCAGGCTGCCGCCCGTCAGACCGCGAGCCTCCAGCGTCAGCGGCAAACGCTCGGCGTCCGGAGGTTCGGTGCGCGCTCCCTGGGCGCGCAGCGCCTCGAGGAGCTGGGCGAGCGGCCGGCGCCGCAGCTGCGGCGCCGCGTCCAGCCGGTAGCGGCCCTCGCCGGCGGCGCAGGCGGCGAGCAGGAACCGCGCCGCGGTGCCCGCCTCGGCGCAGAAGACGGCGGCCTCGGCGGCGGGGATGCGGCCGGCGGCGCCCTGCACGCGCCAGCCGCCGGCCGCATGCTCGTCCACTGCGAAACCGAGTGCGCGCAGCCCTGCGGCGAAGGCCAGCGTGTCGTCGGCGGCGAGGGCGCCGCGCAGCGTCGAGTGCCCGCCGGCGAGCGCCGCCAGGAGCAGCGCCCGGTTGGTGATGCTCTTCGAGCCGGGCACGCGCACGCTGGCGTCCAGCCCACTCCGCGCCGGGCGGATCGTGCGCACGCTGGTTCTGTCTGGGCCGGGGTTCATCTGGTGGCCTCGATGATATCCCAAGGCCGGCGGCCAAGGCAGAACGCGGATGGGGCCGGGCGGCGACTGCGTGCCCCGGCCCCGTCCTCGCAAGCGAACACCGCGCACGCTATAGTCGATGCCACGATCGAGGCACGCTGATCCGAAGGAGGCACTCATGGCAGACCGGGGCATGCGTCGCGGCGACAAGGAGATCGTCGACCGAAAAGAGTTGCACCGCATCCTCGATGAGGCCATGGTCATGCGCCTCGGGATGCTCGACGGCGAGCGCCCCTACGTCGTGCCGCTCAACTTCGCGCGCGAGGGCGACGAACTGTGGTTCCACGCGGCTACGGCCGGCCGCAAGCTCGACTGTCTGCGGGCGGCTCCGGCCGTGTGCGTGGAGGCCGACCGCCTTCTCAGGCTCCACACCGGCCCCAGCGCCTGCGACGACTGGACCTCCCACTACGAGTCGGTGATCGGCTTCGGCACGGCCGAGATCGTGGAAGACATGGCCACCAAGCTGCACGGCCTGCGCGCCATCATGCGCAAGTACTCGAAGCGCGACGACTGGGAGTTCACCGACGCCTCCGTGGAGGGCATCGCCGTGGTGCGCATCCGGCTCGATGCGCTCACCGGCAAGCGGTCGCCGGCGGCCGGATAGGGCGCGCAAGCAGGGGAGCGCGCTCGGGCGACTGGGGTAGGGAAAGCTCACAGCGTCTTCGGGGAGCGGCGCGCCGGAGGCGCCGGCCGCGAAGCGGCCGGCTCAGCCGGCGAGCTTCTTCGCGTACAGCTCGTAGGTGAAGGTCACGTGCATCCCGGCGCGCTCGTAGGTACGCAGCGGCTGCGTCTCGCCTTCGGCGTCGACCCCGAGCTCCACGCGCGGCTGCCCGCGGGCCGCCAAGGCGGCAAACACGTGCGCCAGCATGGCGCCGCCGAGCCCTTGGCGGCGCCAGGGACGGCGCACGCCGAGCCCTTTCACCCAGCCGAGGTCGCCGTGGTCGTAGGCGATCAGCGCGCCTGCGGCCTGATCGCCGTCCCAGGCCAGCAACCAGAGATCTGGGTCGAAGTCGGCGTGGCCGAGCAGCCGCGCCTTCCAGGCGTCGAACGGCTCTTCGCTCTGGCGGAAGTGGTCCGCGAAGGCCTCGTTCATGGTGTCGTGCACGACGTGCTCATCGACGTCCATGCGGAAGGGCCGGATGGCGATGCCCTCCGGGACCGGCAGCTCGACGACCCCGTCGTTGAGGGCGGCGCTCATACGATAGACGGTGCGCGACAGCGCGTAGCCGTGCCGCAGCAGCAGCTCGCGCTTGGCGCGGTTGACGCCGATGCAGAAGATGTCGAGCAGCGGGGCCTGGTAGCTTCGCGCGGCCGCGAGCTCGCGGCCGCGGCGCTCGGCCAGGCTCAGCAGGCGCGTCGCCAGCTCAGGCTCCTGGCGCTCGGAGTGTACCCACAGGTCGGCCTCCAGCTCGCCGGTGCGGAACTGGTCGCCCACGTAGGCATACCCGACGAGACTCTCGTCGTCCCCGACCGCGACCCAGGCGTCGCGAGCAAGCACGAAGCCATCCATGCCCCAGTCGCTCTCGACGTCGTCGGCCGTGGTGTCGGGCTCGCCGACCTCGGCGATGTCGCAGGCGTTGAGCAGATCGACCACCTCGGGCAGGTCGCCGCGCGTGGCCGGTCTGATGTGGCTGGGGGCGGCGCTCATGGCGCCATGGTACGCGAGCTACCCGCCCTTGACGAACACGACCACGGCCTTGGCGCTCGGCGCCGAGCCGCCGACTGGGGCGCCCTCCAGCCTCATCTCGAGGTGCGTGGGATCCTGGAGCGTGAACACGAGGCGGAAGTCCTTGATGATGGCTTCGAACACGGTCTTCGCCTGGACCGCCTGCTCCTCGCTGCCGGTGGCCTTGATGAAGTCGTCGATGGTGATCGTCAGGTTCGAGCCGTCGAGGTGCGCGGGGATCGTGTAGGTCTTCTGCGCGCCGGCGGTGTCCTTGCCCGACATGGTCACCTCGAAGTCCCCGCTGTGCTTCTGGATCACGATGCTGGCCGTCCCTCCGTTGGGCTCGTTCCAGGCGCCGAGAAACGGCGAGCCGCCGCCCGAGCCACGGACCACGAAGAACCACACCGCGATGATGGCCACGACGGCCAGCGCCGCCACGATGATGACGGTGACCGTGGAGCGCGAGAGGCCACCCTTCGCCGCGGGCGCCGCCGCCGGGGCGCCGTAGGCCGCTGGGGCGCCATACGCCGCCGGGGCTCCGTGATCGGCCGGCGGCTCGTAGGCGGGCTCGTAGCCGGAGGAGCTCGCGCCCGAGCCGGCCGCCGCTCTGCCCCCGGTCACCGGTGCGCCGCAGGAGCCACAGGTCCAGTCGTCGTCGCGTATCTCTTTGCCGCAGGCGCCACAGGTGGCCATCGGCCCTCCTTGGGCGCGCCGGCTTTCCCGGCGCGCGTATCGGTTGTCTCCTAGATGCGGGTTCAGCGCCCGTCGTACGCGGCCAGCGCCCGCGGGGGGCGCCCGAGGAGGGTATTGATGTACATGCCGAGGGTCAAGGCCAAGAGTCGTTGCACGATCCGCTGCGCGAGCCCGGGGAGCGTCTTGGCGAGGTGGTCCTCCATGCGCATCTGGCGCTTCAGGGTCGCGAACACCGACTCGATGACGAGGCGGATGCGCGCCTTGTCGATCTCCGCAAGCGGACGCTCGCCGAGCCTGTGCTTGTCGGGCACGATGAGCTCGACGCCGACCAGCCGCAGGCTCTCGCAGTGCTCGCGGCCGCGGTGACCGGCGTCGGCGAAGAGCAGGCTGCCGGGATGCGCGCAGGCGAGGGAGAAGACGCCTTCACGTCCGTTCTCGTTGGCGGGCCGCAGGTCGTAACCGAGCGGCGTTCCGAAGCGGTCGCTGACGAGCAGCAGGCGCACGCCCCAGTACCAGCGGCTCTTGGCGGCGCAGAAGCCGTAGGCGGCGTGGCCGGCGAGCTCGCTCTTGCCGGCGCAGCCGGCGTAGTTCGCGCAGGAGAGCAGGGCGCCGCAGGCGAGGCGCACCTTGCCGCCGGCGATGAGCTCGGCGAGGCCCAGCTGCACGGCAGTGATCTGCGGCGTCAGGCGCCGCAGGCGGCGATTGAACTGCGACTGCCCGGGGAGCTGCGGGAAGCAGCCCGGCAGCAGGCGCCCGATCGTCCCGAGGAACTGGCGGTCGGAGACGAGGCCGGTGACCGCCTGGGCGACCGCCAGGGCGATGAGCTCCTGATCGGTGGCCTTGCCCCGGGGTCCAGGACGAGGAATGGACAGCGAGCAGGCGAACACGTAAGCTGCGGTGACGAGGGTCTCCAGGGAAGCGTCCATCTCGTGCTCCAATCACGAGGTTGCCGTGCTGGAGACCCTCTTCGTACGTCGATGCCCATCTCCTCCGTGGGCGGACAACCCGCATCAAGCCTCTAGGTTCTCGGCCGGAGGGCCTCTCCCCTTTAGGGGCGCGGTGGGTTCGTCCTCGCCGTGGGCGGGAATCCCGCTTGCAGAGGAGCCGCCCGACGGCGGCCAGGCGGAGGAGGCGCGATGAACATCGGCAGGTGCCCCGGTCAGGACCGCATCGACTGGACCGCGGACGACATCTTCGACGTCCTCTGCCCGAGCTGCGGGAAGCCGATCGAGTATTTCAAGGACGACCAGCGCCGCAAGTGCCCCGGCTGCGGCGCCGTTGTGGAGAACCCGCGCTTCGACAACGGCTGCGCCACGTGGTGCGCGGCCGCCGAGAGCTGCTCGATCATGCGCGGGGTGCTGGCCGAGGACGGGGGCGAATGACCGCGACCAGTTGAGCCGCCGACCGGCGCGTCCAGTCCGGCGTACTCTTGGGTACTTCTCCTCGACCTTCCACAGCAGCACGCCACGAGAGCCGCCCCTCCGCGGGTTCACCCGCTGCATTGTCACCTGATGGCGCGTGAACGCGCCGAAGTGAATCGATACCCGGGGATGCACGGCCAAGGCGCGCAGGTAGGCATCCTGCCGCGAGGACTGGTCGGGGTCGGAGGGCGGGGACCTCACTCTGGCGGTGAAGTACCGCACGAGGTCGATGCCGTACCTGGGGAAGAGCGCCTCGCCAAAGGCGACGATATCCAGCCACTTGAACGCGCCGAAGGCGCCTTCTTTGTACGCGGCGTAGTAGAAGTTGAATCCGTCGATGTAGACCCGGGCGCGGGGCTGCGGGTTCGCCTCCGGGACGTCCATCTGGGCCATGTCTGGAACGCAGAAACCGCCCGAAGGCGGTTTCGCTCCTCGAGCCGAAACCCGAGGGTGGTCACTTCCAGTGTAGGCCCGGTGTCAAGTGCCGCAGTCATGATTCGCTCTCGACTGTACGCTGCGGGGGCGCCTCGTCGAGATGACGATCACACTGCTCGATCAGAGGCTCAGAACTCGAGCTCCTGGAGCCGCCCAAAGATCACGTCGCGCCCCGCTGTGTACTGATTGGGATCCATGGCGGCGTCGACCTCGGCGGGGCTCAGCACGGCCATCGCTTCGGCGTTCCGCTTGATGAGCAGGCCGAAATCCACGCTCTCGCGCCAGGCGTGCATCGCCGAGTCCTGCACCACCCGGTAGGCGTCGTCGCGCAGCATGCCTTTGTCGATGAGGGCCAGCAGGACCGCCCCGCTGAAGACGAGGCGGTAGCTCTGGCCCAGGTTGGCGAGCATGCGCCCGTCGTCCACGACGAGCGTGTCGAAGAGGTGCGTGGTCTTCTGCAGCATGTAGTCGAGCAGGATGCAGCTGTCGGGGATGACGATGCGTTCGGCCGAACTGTGGCTGATGTCGCGCTCGTGCCACAGGGCCACGTTCTCCATGCCCACGAGGGCGTTGCCGCGCAGCACGCGGGCGCAGCCGGCCATACGTTCGCTGAGGATGGGGTTGCGTTTGTGGGGCATGGCCGAGGACCCCTTCTGGCCCTTGCCGAACGCCTCCTCGGCCTCGCGCACCTCGGTGCGTTGCAGGTGCCGCACCTCGGTGGCGAACTTCTCGAGGCTGGCGCCGACGATCGCGACGCAGCTGAGGAAGGCGGCGTGGCGGTCGCGTTGCACCACCTGATTGCTGATCGGCTCGCGTCCCAGGCCGAGCTCCTCGCAGACCAGATCCTCCACCCTCGGATCGATGTTGTTGTAGGCGCCCACGGCGCCGCTGATCTTGCCGACCGAGGCGTTCACCGTGACGCTGCGCATGCGCTTGAGGTGGCGGCTGACCTCAAAGGCCCACATGCCGAGCTTCATGCCGAAGGTGATGAGCTCGGCATGGATGCCGTGCGTGCGACCCACCTGCACGGTGTCTTTGAGCTCGAAGGCGCGCCGCTTGAGCACCTCGCCGAGCGCGACGAGGTCGCGCTCCAGCAGGAGGCCGGAGCGCTTGAGCTGCAGCGCCAGCCCGGTGTCGAGCATGTCGCTGCTGGTCATCCCGTAGTGCACGTACTTGCTGGGTTCGCCGACGTACTCGGCGACGTTGGTGAGAAAAGCGATGACGTCGTGGTTCGTGGTCGCCTCGATCTCGGCGACGCGCGCGACGTCGAAATCGGCCTTGGCCACGATCTCGGCGACGGCCTCGCGGGGGACCTTGCCGAGCTTGTGCCACGCCTTGACGGCGGCGATCTCGACGTCGAGCCAGGCGCGCATCCTGGCCTCCTCGGTCCAGATCGCGCCCATCTCGGGGAGCGTGTAGCGCTCGATCATGGTGTGCCCTCCACTGCGGAGGCGGCCGCGTGGCGCGGCGCGCGGATGCTCGGCTGCGGTCCGGATTCTTTCACATGGCGGCGGCGTTGCGGATAGAATCCGCAGACGGCTCTCAGCCGCATCCACCGGCCACGACCTGGAGGACACAGCGATGGCTACCGACGAAGAGCTGCGCGAGCAAGCCATCAAGGCGATCAAGAAGAAGCGCGACTTCAAGGCCCATCTGGCCGCCTACGTCATCGTCAACGCCTTCCTGGTCGGGGTCTGGTATTTCATCGGGCAGGGCTACTTCTGGCCTGGGTGGGTGCTTCTCGGCTGGGGCATCGGCGTGGCGTTCAACGCGTGGGACGCCTACGGCCGCCACGCCGGCGCCGTCAGCGAGGCCGAGATCCAGCGCGAGATCGACAAGCGCCGGTAGCGGCGCGCCGCCGGCGCGCCGCGCCCGGTGGCCTCAGCGGACGGCGATCGCCTCGATCTCCACGCGCACGTCCCTGGGCAGGCGCGCCACCTGCACCGTGGAGCGCGCCGGGTAAGGCTCGCTGAAGTACTCCGCGTACACTTCGTTGACGGCGCCGAAATCGTCCATGTCCTGCAGGAAGATCGTGGTCTTGACCACGTTCTCCAAGCCGAGGCCGGCGGCCGTGAGCGTCAGGCGCAGGTTGTCGAGCGACTTGCGCGCCTGGTCCTTGGGCGTGTAGCCCACCATCTTGCCGTCTGGCCCCAGAGGGATCTGGCCCGACACGAAGACCAGGTCGCCGCTGCCGACGGCCGGCGAATACGGTCCCACCGCCGGGGCGGCGTCTGCTGAGGCGAAGACTTGCTTATCCATGGTGAGTCGTCCTTTCTGGGCGTGTCTTCAGGCGAACAGGGCGCGCAGGGCGACGAAGGCGAGGAGCACGCCGATGACGAGCACCGCGAGGTAGATGAGCATCGAGATGGTCCTGGGGCTGGGCGGCTTGTAGTCGCGCGGCATGTGGCTCCCTCGAGTGTGGTGTGCTCAGACGTCGAGGATCCTCGCCGCCAGGATGGCGGCGTTGCGCGCTCCGTTGATGGCGACGCAGGCCACGGGCACGCCGGGCGGCATCTGCACGATGCTGAGCAGCGAGTCGAGCCCGCCGAGGTCGCTGGTCTTGATGGGCACGCCGATCACCGGGACGTTGGTGTAGGAGGCGAGCACGCCGGGCAGGGCCGCCGCCTTGCCGGCGCCGCCGATCAGCACCTTGATGCCTCGCGACTGCGCGGTGCGCGCGTAGTGCGCGACCTTGTCGGGGTCGCGGTGCGCCGAGAGCACGTTGAGCTCGTACTTGATGCGGCGTTCGTCGAGCTCCTTGCAGGCTGCCTCCATGACCTCGCGGTCGCTCTCGCTGCCCATGACGATGCCGACCAGCACGGGCTCCATCTGGATGCCCTGGAGGATCGTCTCGACCTCGGTCTGGACCTCTTCCATCTCAAGCTCCTCTCGCTCAGCCGCAAGACCCGGCCGGGAACAGATCGAGCTCGCCGGCCGCCGCCTTCACCGCGCGCGCGGCGATGTCCGGGCGCACCTGGGCGCCGTCGAAATCGATCTTGCCCGTGGCTTCGTAGGCGCGCTCACGCGCGGCGGCAAAGCCGTCGCCGAGGGCGCTGACCGCCAGCACGCGGCCGCCGGCTGTGACGACGTCGCCGTTCCGCCGCGCCGTGCCGGCGTGGAACACGGTGACGTCGTCCATGGCGCCGGCCGCCGCGAGGCCGCTGATGACGTCGCCCCTGTGACTGCTCGCCGGGTAGCCGGCGGACGCCATCACCACGGTGACGCACTCCCGCGGCTTCCAGGCGGCCTTCACGCCCGCGAGCTCCCCGGATGCGCCGGCGGCGCACAGCTCCAGCAGGTCGCTGTCCAGGCGCGGCAGCACCGCCTGCGTCTCCGGGTCGCCGAAGCGGCAGTTGAACTCGAGCACCTTGACGCCGGCCTCGGTGACGATGAGGCCGGCGTACAGCACGCCGCGGAAGGCGATGCCGCGCCTGCGCAGGGCGGCGATGACCGGCTCGGCGACGTGTTCCATGGCCGCGTCGATGGCCTTCTGCTCGAAGCCGGGGACCGGGCAGTAGCTGCCCATGCCGCCGGTGTTGGGCCCCAGGTCGCCGGCGAAGATGCGCTTGTAGTCCTGCGCCGGCGCCAGCGGTACGGCATTGCGGCCGTCGCACAGGACGAGCAGCGAGACCTCGGAGCCGGCGAGGAACTCCTCGATGATGACGACGTCGCCGGCGGCGCCGAAGTCGCGCGCCACAAAGCAGCTCTCGACCGCTGCCCTGGCCGCGGCGTGATCGTTGCAGACGATCACGCCTTTGCCGGCGGCCAGGCCGTCGGCCTTGACGACCAGCGGGTACGGGCCGTCGGGGCTGAGTGCGGCGAGCGCCGACTCGCAGGACTCATGGCGGCTGTACGCTCCCGTCGTCACGCCGCCCTCGCGCATCACCTCTTTGGCGAAGGCCTTGCTGCCCTCGAGCCGCGCCGCCTCGCGGTTGGGGCCGAAGACGGCCAGGCCGTGCTCTTCGAACAGGTCGCAGATGCCGGCCACGAGCGGCGCCTCGGGGCCGACCACGGTGAGGTCGACCTGCTCGCGGCTGGCGAAGTCGAGGAGCGCCGGCAGGTCTTCGGCGCCGACGCCGATGTTGTCCGCGATGTCGGCGGTGCCGGCGTTCCCGGGGGCGCAGAAGATGCGCGCGGCGAGCGTTGATTGAGCGAAGGAGTGGACGAGGGCATGTTCCCTGCCGCCGCCGCCGACCACGAGCACCCGCATGAGGCCTCCCGAATGACGGATGGGATAGCGCCGGGCGGCGCTTCGCCGGCCCGGCCTGACGCCCGCAAGTCTACTCGCGCGGGCGCCGCCTGGGGAAGGGGCCGGCCCTGGCGGGCCGGCCCCTTCTTCCTCGCGGCGCTCGTCCTGCAACTCGCGCATCGACCTACTGCTTCGTCAACCAGTTCAGGTAACTGAGCTCCTGGCCGAGCAGCGCGCCCGCCTCGACCATGCGCTTGACACGCATGCGCAGGCTGAGAGCGTCGGCGTCGCGCATCTTCTGCACCTTGGCGGCCGCGCCGGCATAGTCGCCGCTCGAGATGAGCGCCCACGCCGGCGTCATGTCGAACTGGTCGACCTGCTTACCCAGGGCGCCCCAGGTGACGCGGTAGTACTCCGGGTCGTGCCGCGTCAGGTCGTACAGGTACACGCTGGGGCTGAACAGGGTGGCCAGCCAGTTGCTGCCCACCGCGGCCAGCGCCTCGTTGGCCGTCTTCGGGTCGGCCGGCGTGGACCGCAGAGCTGCCAGCGCGGCGTCCATGTTCTGGATGTCCCAGAGCGTCTGCTGATGCGGGTAGGTGGTGACGTCCCAGGCGTCGAGAGCCGTATAGCTCTCCAGCGAGATCTCGGCGGCCTGCAGCAGCGTGTAGTCGGCGTTGCCACGGTTCGCCTTGCTCACCATGGTCTTGCTCTTGTTCCAGGCCGCGCCCCTGGCCGTGACGGCCGCGGCCACGCGGGCCATCGACTGGGCATCGGCGGCGCTGACGCCTGCGGCGGTGAGCTCGGCGACGTCGATGGTGCTCTGCAGATCCGCGCCGCGGGCCGCGAGATCATACGGCAGCACGGCGCCGTCCATGCTCTTGAACAGGCGGAAGAAGAACTTGTTGATGCCCGCCATGTAGTCCCAGTCCAACAGATCCTGCACCTCGTAGGTAGTGTGGTACAGGGCGCCGAAGTCCGGGCCGCCGGCCGAGACCTCGAAGCTCGGCACGCCGGACGCCTGCAGGCTCCAGCCGTTCTGCCACGTGCTCTGCGGGGTCTCGAGGGTGTAGCCGTTGGGGAGGAAGTCGGCCGCCTGTCCGGCGGCGGCGTTCTTGTCGATCCACGCCGCCAGCTCGGGGGCCGTGTTGAAGTCGAGGGTCGCGTCCTTGGCGGCCATGAGCTCGACGCTCCAGAAGGCGGCGATCTTGCCCACCCACCCAGGATGCTCCTGAGTGATGAAGGTCCAGGCGCCGATGCTCCAGTCGTACCAGGAGTTGGTGAAGCCGAACTCCTCGGCGGTGTCGAAGAGGAAGACGATGTCGCGCTTCGGCTGGTAGCCGCTCATGATCATGGCCCTGGCCATCGCCATGGTCTCGGCGACCGCGCCGGTGTCGTCGAGGCCGGCGCGGAAGTACGCGTCGTGGTGCGCGTTGATGATGACCTTCTGCCCGTTGCGCGCCGTGCCGGGCAGCTTGGCCAGTACGTTCCAGCCGTAGCCGTCGTCGTCGGCCATGGTGATGACGACGTCGCTCGTGAAGGTGGCGCGGACGCTGGACCGCGTTGCGGCGGCGGCGGCGATCTCGGCCTTCAGCCAGTCGCCGTCCTTCTGCGACATGTAGATCAGCGGCACGAACTTCATGTCGTACTCGCCGTCGTTGGCGCCGAGCGCGTCGGGAGCGACGATGTACCAGGGCGCCGAGGGATACGCGGCGTTGGGGTCGCTGGCGTTGCTCGTGAGGATCACGGCCTTGGCGCCGCGCCTCGTGGCTTCGTCGCCCTGCATGTTGAACCAGAAGTTGTCCATGGAGGAGTCGATGACGACGATCTTGCCCTTCACGTCGAGGCCCTCGTAGTCGGCGGCCAGGCCGCTGCCCACGTAGGCCACGTCCGCGGTGATGCCGTCTTCCACGGTGCCCGGCACGCCGGCGAACTGCGAGCACTCGAGCTCGTTGGCGCCTACGGTGACGCCGGCCCCGCGCACGTCCCAGACGTCCACCGGCACGCGCTCCATGGTGACTCTGAGGCCCATCGCCGAGAGCTTGTCGGCAAGGTAGTACGCCGCTTCGTTGTCAGCCGGCGTGCCGGCAAGACGGTAGCCCAGCGGCGACGTGCCGAGGTTGTCGAGATAGGTCTCGATGTTGTTGGGATAGCCCTTGGCGTAGAGATAGTCGATGGCCTGGTCGTAGGTGAGCATGCCGCCGGCCGCCGCGGCCGCCGGCAGGATCAGGGCCAGGGCCAGCACGGCCAGAGCGACGAGGAGTACTGTACGACGACGATCCATGGGGCCTCCTGAGGTCCACGAAGGGGTAGCGCGCGGAGGTCAGGCTCCGCGGCCGGACGTGGGATGTGCTGCCGTCACCTCCTCAAGCGGCCGGGTCGTGCCCGCCGCGGCGGCCGCCCTCAGCCTGCCCGCGGCGCCCGCTGCCGCCCGGCCCAGCCGATCGCGGGCGGCAGCGAGGATATGGCCCTCAGTCTGAGGCTTCGCGCCGCCGCGGTCAAAGGCGGCGGGGCTTGCCGCCGCGCCCCCGTCGTCAAGCCGTCTTGGCGAAGGCGACGATCCAGGCCAAAGAGAGCACGATCACCACGAGCCAGCGCAGGCGGTCGATGCGACGGAGCTCGACGCCTGCCGTCATGGCCAGACACGAGAGCACCAGGAGGATGGGGAAGTCGATGTAGCGTTGGTACCAGGATGCGCCCGCAATGGTCGTCGCGAGCAGGGCCGCGAGCGACACGACCAGAAGCCTGTCGATGGGCGTGCGCATGCGTGTGTACGCAAGGATGGCTGCCACCGCAGCCCCCGTCGGGGTGAACCCCCACAGCAGCAGGTTGGTGTGACGCGGTCCTGGGTACAGGCGGCCGGCGAACGATAGCCAGCCGAGAACGTAAGGATCCTTGCCGATGGCAGTGCTGAGCTCACCCGCGGCCAGACCGGTCAGGGTGAGCACAACGACCGCGCCGACAATAAGGCCGCCTCGGCGTCCGAGTCTGCTCGGCAGAGCCTTGATCTCATCCACGGGCAGGAGAAGCACACCGTAGGCCCCCAGCGCGGCGAGGCTGAGAAGCAGGTACTGCAGCGGCTGGCGCTGCAACGAGCCGGGCGCCGCCGTGCCTCTCGGCAGCAGGCCTCCCCAAGCAATCACCAGCGCCAAGAGGGGCAGGAGGCCGAGAGCGAGGGTCAGTGCGCCCGACGCCAGCTTCTGCGGCGACAAGCGACTCGTCAGCAGAGCCACTATCGCCGGCAGGAAAAGCCACGCTGCGACTTGTCGCATCAATGTCGCAATGGCCGCGAGCAGGGCGAACGCCATCAAGCGGCTCGTCCGCGGATCGCGGGCGTGTGCCAGCAGTCTTTCGAGGGCCGCCACCACGAACAGCCATGTAGGATTGTCGGTGAGCACGCTGAAGGCCTGACCGAAGAAGAACGGCGAGAGCGCCAGCACCAGAGCGAGCGCGAGGGCGTCCAGCGGCCGCGCTCTCAAGCGGTCGCGGAAGACCACATAGGCTATGGCGCAGGTACCCCATGACATCGCCGTCACGACGAGGCGCGTCGCGACCAGCGAGCCGCCGAACGGCATCGTGAGGGTCGCGAGGAGCCAGTAGACCACCGGGCCGGACCATGCGGCGTACCCCCAAAGCAGCGGCTGCGGCCAGCGCATCACGATCTGGCGCACGATGTCGTAGTGGATCCGCTCGTCGCCGAGCTGGAAGACGGGGAAATCGCGGGTGAGTCCACCCCAGGCGATCACTGTGATCACGAACGGGACGGCGAGCAGCGTGAGATGCAGGGCTCGCGATTCGTACAGGTTGCTGCGCATGGCTCCATGGCACGGCGGGGCGGGTCGAGGTTCAGGATACCGCACTGGCTATGGAGGGGCTGGAGGGACTCTCCGACTCCTGGGTGCGTTGGCGCGTATTGCAGGGCCGACCCGGTTCGCCGCGGAACGCGCCCCTGTGCCGTCAGTCGATGTCCGGTCGTTGCGAGACCACCGGGCCTGTCCGCCGCAGGTCGCCGCTCTGGTCACGGTGCGGTCGTGCCGCGGCGCCGTGGTCGAGGAGGCCGTGACGGGCGTCCACCCGCGCGGCGCAGCAGAAGGCTCGGGACACGGCCGAGGCGGGCACTGAGCCATGGGGTGGCCACTCTGCCGACTCGTGGATCTCGCGGCCGACTCAGAGGCTCCCGCCGTGGGCGTCTACGAGTCTGCGCCTCCTCGCCCCGGTCGATGCGGCTTGTGGCCACTGAGTAGCGAACGATGCTCGCAAGCGTCACTTCCCCACGGGTGAGTCAGCCGCCGACCCGCAGGCAGCGCCGCGAGACCGTGCCGTTCTGGACGCCCTCGTGCACGGGCGGCACGTCGTCCCCCCAGCTTGGACGGCGAGGGTGTGAAGCAGCGGCAGGTAGTGGTCCGGGGTGGGCGCCGCCATCCTGCCGAGCGGGTGCTCGAGGTAGCCGACGAGGTCGTCGTGGCGCCGCTCGGCGACGCACTCGCCGACCCAGGCGTCGAGCTCCGCCGCCCAAGCGGCGACGGAGCATCGTCGTCCCAGTCGATGATGCCGAGGTTGTGGACGACGAGGATGGCCGCGGGCCGCGGCAGGCGCGCGGCCGGCGCCTCGAGGTCGCGCGTGTGGCCGTTGTCCGCGATGTGCAGCGGCGAGCCGTGCCCGATGAACAGCGCCGGCATGCTGCCGTGCGTCTCGCCGTCGTGCATCTCGTCCACCGCCTCGTCCAACCCCGCCCGGTTCGGACTCACGCGCCTCGCGGGTGGCCGGGCGCCTACGTCGCCCGCCGGTCGTGCGGCGTTCATCCCCTCTGCCGCTGTCGCGGTGAGCGAAGCCCCAAGGTCAGGGCAGCCTTCCTTGACGAGGACGCGAAGTTGCATAGTATACGTGGTGTGAGTTGACCGGTCTGCCAAATATCAGCCGGTCGAGGAGGAGCCATGGCGTGAACCACACACCGTCCCTTCGCGCACGCGACGGCGCCTGCGCGCTCTCCGAACAAGGGCGCGGGCGCTCGCGTCGTGGGGAGGCTCCGCTACTCCTGCAACAGCTAGAGGAGCTCAATGGCTGAGAATCTCGCTTTCGCCCGCAAGGCCAGCGGCCTCGTCCGCGGACTGTCGATGTACGACGCCTTCGGCATCGGCATCATGACCGTCCAGCCCATCATGGGCATATGGTACATGGTCCTCTTGGGCCTCGGCCTCTTCCCGGGCGGCAACCTCCTGATCGCCATCGGCCTCTCGGCGGTCACCTGCGGTATCTTCGGGCCCCTCGTCTGGGGCATGCTCGCCGGCTCCATGCCGCGCAGCGGCGGCGAGTACATCTTCAACTCGCGCATCCTGCACCCCGCCATCGCCCTCGGCGCCAGCTTCGCCCAGGTGGCGGCCGTGATCTACTGGAACTTCCTGATCTCCACGTGGCTCGCCGCCCCGTCGCTCTCGCTGCTCGCCTCGTACATGGGCTGGGACAGCATGGCCACGTGGGTCACGAGCAAGTGGGGGACGTTCACCCTGGCGCTCATCTGCCTGGTCGCCGCATTCTTCTCGATCGCCTTCGGGATGAAGGTCTACAAGATCATCCAGAAGCCGCTCGTGATCATCGCCGTCGGCGGACCCATCCTTCTGGCCATCGCGCTGTTCACGCTGACCAAGGGCCAGTTCATCGCCCACTGGAACTCCCTCGCCACCCAGTACGGCTCACTCGACTACGAGCGGTTCATCGCGGCCGTCAGGGAAACCTCGGGCAACCTGCCCAGGACGTGGAACTGGACCGACACCATCGGCGCCACGTGCGGGGTCTTCTATCTCTTCATCTACAACTACATCATCTGCTACGTGAGCGGCGAGGTGAAATCGCCCTCCAAGAGCCTTCTGGCGGCCAACTGGCTCACGGTCTGGATCCCGATGGTCATCGGGTTCGTCACGGTGCTCGGCCTCTATCGCATCATGAGCTTCGACTTCCTCAGCGCCGCGGCCGTCAACGATCTAACGGGGCCGGTGAAGGGCTACAACCTTCCCTTCTCGTCGAGCTACATGACGCTGTGCTGGATCGCCACCGGAGGCAGAGCGTGGGCGGCGTTCACGATCTCACTCTCGTTCATCGTGATCGTCTACCTCGAGGTGACGATCGCCATCATGGCGGTCACCCGGGCCTCGTTCGCGTGGGGCCTGGACCGCATGGGTCCCAAGTGGTTCACGGCCATCAACCCGCGGTTTGCCAGCCCCATGAAGCTGTACGTCTTCTGGACGGCCATCCTGATCGTGGGCACCGCGCTCTACGTGCTGTGGCTGAGCAACGCCTTCGCGGGCCTCGCCGCGGCGGGCATGCAGCTTGTCTCGGTCTTCGGGGTCACGGCGATCTCCGCGATCCTGCTGCCGTACCGCAAGAAGGTGAGGGGCATCTGGGACTCGTCCCCGTACCACACCTGGAGGGTCGCCGGCATCCCGCTCCTCACCATCGCGGGTGTCATCTACTTCGCGTACATCCTCGTGCTGCTCTACTTCGCCTTCTTCGCGCCGCAGACGAGGGACGTCACGGGCAAGAACGCGATCCTGTTCGTGGCCGCGTGGGCCGCGGGCATCATCTGGTACCTGTACTGGAAGCGGCGCAGCGCGGCCTCGGGCGTGGACGTGTCCATCACCTACGGCGAGCTGCCGCCTGAGTGACCCGGACGACCGCCGCCGCGGAGATCCCGTGGGCGCCTGACGGTCTCGGGAGCGTGTGGGGCCGGCCCTGACGGGCCGGCCCCACACCGACTTGCATCCTCCACCGCGGAAGGAGGTCACGATGGACGACCGCAATGCACCGTCATCCTCGCTGGAGGAGCGGCTCATCGCCGCCGTCACCCAGGACGAGGCCGGGGTGGTGCAGCTCGCCGCGGACCTCATCGGCTTCGACACCACGGCGCGCAATCCCGGCGACCCGGCGCGCGACGAGGCGCGCCTGCAAGACTACGTCAAGGCGCGCCTCGAGGCCGTGGGGGCCGCCGCCGACCTGTGGGAGCCCGAGCCGACCGGCAGAGGCGACCGCTTCGTGCCCGACGATCTCGATTTCAAGGGGCGGCCGCAGCTCGCCGCCCGGCTGGGCGGCGCGGGCGGCGGCCGCAGCCTGCTCCTGAACGGGCACATCGACGCCGTGTCGTACGCGCCTCGCGAGCGCTGGACCAGCGATCCCCTGCGGGCGGAGGTCCGCGGCGGTGACCTGTACGGCCGCGGCGCCTGCGACATGAAGGGCGGCATCGCCGGCATGCTGCACGCCGTGGAGACGTTGCACCGTCTCGGCGTGCGGCTGGCCGGCGACGTCGTCTTCTGCACCAACACCGACGAGGAGTCGAGCGGCGCCGGCTCGTACGCGTGCGTGAGGCACGGCGTGAAGGCGGACGCGGGTCTGTGCGCGGAGCCTACCGGCTTCGACGTGTGGGCGTCCTGCCGCGGCGGCGTGAACCCGCACATCTTCATCGAGGGACGGCCGGGGCATTCCGAGGTCCCGCAGCCGCACTGGCGGGCCGGCGGCGCCGTGAACGCCGTGGAGAAGTACGGCCTCGTCCTCTACGCCATCCAGGCCATCCGCGACGACTGGCGCACGCGGCCCGATCATCAGCACCGCTATCTTGCGCCCCCCGACATCCTCACGACCGTCATCCAGGGCGGGGAGTGGATGGTGACCTACCCGTCGTCCTGCGAGATCACCCTGTCCGTCCAGTACTTGCCGGGGCGTGTGGACGCCGCCGGCGCCGGCCAGGCGGTCTTCGATGAAGTGGAGGCGCGCATCGGCGCCGTCGCGGCCGGCGACTCGTGGCTGGCCGAGCATCCGCTGCGTTGGGAGTGGCCCTGCGACATCGTGCCCGCCGAGGTGGCGGACGATCACCCGATCGTCGCGCTTGCTTTGGGCGCGGGGTCCGCCGTCGGCCGACCGGGCAAGATCGACGGGCTCGATTCGTGGCACGACGCCGCGACGTTCACTCGCCGCGCGGGGACGCCGACCGTCTCGTTCGGGCCGGGCTCCATCGGCAAGGCGCACGTCATCGACGAGAGCGTGCCCGTGCGGGACCTCGTGGACTTCTCCGCCGCCGTAGCGTTGGCGCTGGTGCGCTGGTGTGGCGTAGCGGGCTGAGGCGGACGCGCGGCCGGGCCGTCCGCCGGCGGCTTCGCCGCCTTCAGACGGCCCCGCCGCGGCCGATCGACCTGGGCAGCACGATGGTCTCGTCGCGCCCCGGCCCCACGGCGATGAACTTCACCCGCGTCTTCGTGAGCTCCGCGATGTACTGCACGTAGTCGCGCGCCGTCTGCGGCAGGTCCTGCCACGTCTCGCACTCGCGGATGTCCTCGGTCCAGCCGGGGAGCTCCTCGTAGAGCGGCTTGGCGTGGTGGAAGTCGGTCTGGCGCAGCGGGAACTCGTCGAGCACCTTGCGCCCGGCTTTGTACCGCGTGCAGACTCTGAGCGCCGGCAGGCCGCTGAGCACGTCGAGCTTGGTGAGCGCCAGGTGGGTGATGCCGCTGAGGCGCACGGCGTAGCGGAGCGCCACCAGGTCGAGCCAGCCGCAGCGGCGCTCGCGCCCGGTGGTGGTACCGAACTCATGGCCCACGTCGCGCATGGCGACCCCAGTCTCGTCGAACAGCTCGGTGGGGAACGGGCCCTCGCCGACGCGCGTGGTGTACGTCTTGGCGACGCCGATCACGTGGTCGATGCGCGTGGGCCCCACGCCGATCCCCGTGCAGGCGGCGCCCGAGATCGGGTTGGAGCTCGTGACGAATGGATACGTGCCGAAATCGATGTCCAGGAGCGCTCCCTGGGCGCCCTCGAAGAGCACGTGCTTGCCCTGGTCGAGGGCGTTGTTGACGAGCAGGCTGGCGTCGCAGATGAAGGGCTCCATGCGCTCGCGGAAGCTCATGAGCTCGTCGGCGACCTGATTCGCGTCGAGCACGCCGATGTCGTAGCGCTGCAGCAGGAAGTTCTTCTCCTGCAGCGCCGTCCTGATCTTGCGGCGTAGGATCTTCTCGTCGAGCAGGTCCTGCACGCGGATGCCGATGCGCGTGTACTTGTCCACGTAGCACGGTCCGATGCCGCGCCCGGTGGTGCCGATCTTGAACTTGCCGAGCTGCTGCTCGTTGGCGCCGTCCAGGAGCAGGTGGTACGGCATGATCAGGTGGGCGTTGCCGCTGATGCGCAGGTTGTCGCCGCCGATGCCGCGCTCGCGCAGCGCTTCGAGCTCGCCGAAGAGGATGTGCGGATCGATGACGACGCCGTTGCCGATGACGCAGGTCTTGGCCTCGTACAGGATCCCCGACGGGATGAGGTGCAGCTTGAACTCCTCGCCGTCGCGGACGATCGTGTGGCCGGCGTTGTTGCCGCCCTGGAAGCGCGCGACCACGTCGGCCTTTTCGGCCAGGAGGTCGGTGATCTTGCCTTTGCCTTCGTCGCCCCACTGGGCGCCCACCACCACGGTACCGGGCACGTTACCCTCCGTTCAGTATGCTTCTCGCGGCGATCACGCCGGCCGCCGAGGCCTGGATCAGGCCGCGCGTGACGCCGGCGCCGTCACCGACGGCGTACAGGTTCTGGACGGGCGTCTGCAGGCCTGCGTCCAGCTCGGGTCGAGCCGAGTAGAACTTGACCTCGACCCCGTACATCAGAGTGTCGCGCCCGTTCACGCCGGGCGCGAGGTTGTCCATGGCCTCGAGCATGTCGAGGATGTCACGCAGGTGGCGGTACGGCAGCACGAAGGCCAGGTCGCCGGCGGTGGCGCCCGTGAGGGTGGGCTGGACCGTGCCCCTGCGGATGCGGTCCATGGTGCTGCGGTGGCCCTGCTGCAGGTCGCCGAGGCGCTGCACGATGATGTCTTCGCCGAGCAGATTGGCGAGCCGCGCGATGCTCTTGCCGTAGGCGATGGGGTCGTTGAACGGCTCGGTGAAATCGGTGCTCACGAGCAGCGCGAAGTTGGTGCGGTCGGTCTTCGCGGCGGCGTAGCTGTGGCCGTTGACGGTGACCACGTCGCCGTAGTTCTCCAGCGACACCTCGCCGTAGGGGTTCATGCAGAAGGTGCGCACCGGGTCGTCGAAGCTCGGCGTGTAGTAGATCAGCTTGCTCTCGTAGAGGGTCGTGGTGAGCGGTTCCATGATCGCCGCCGACGTCTCGACGCGCACGCCGATGTCCACCGGGTTGGTGCGCAGCTTGATGTGCAGGCGCTTGCACTCGTCCACCAGCCAGCCGGCGCCCTCGCGCCCGGGGGCGACGATGACGGCGTCGGCGGTGAGCCTCGCGCCGTCCTCGAGCAGCACGCCGGTGGCGCGCAGGTCGCTCTCGCCGGCGCGCTTCTCGGCGAGGATGCGCTCGACCATGACGCCGGTGCGCACGACGATGCGCTCCTCCAGCTCCGCACGCATGCGCGTGAGGATGTCGTAGGAGCGCTCGGTGCCCATGTGGCGCACCGGCGCGGCTACCAGCGTCATGCCGTGGAGCAGCGCCTGGCGGCGGATCCTGTCGGCCTTCTTGCCGCCGCCGTGCACCTCGTCCGTGGCGCCGTATTCGAGCCAGATGCCGTCCACGTAGTCGATGAGCTCACGCAGGCGCTCCTTGGGCACAAACTGGTCGAGCCAGCCGCCGACCTCGGTGGTGAGCGTGAGCTTGCCGTCGCTGAAGGCCCCGGCGCCGCCCCAGCCGCAGGTGATGTCGCAGGGCTCACAGCCGGCGCACACGCCGGTCTTGCGCGCCGGGCAGGCGCGCTGACCGATGTCGGGGCCGCGCTCCACGAGGAGCACGCTGAGACCATCGCGGCGCACGAGCTCGAGCGCGGCGAAGATGCCGGCAGGGCCGGCGCCGACGACGATCACATCGAAATGGGTGCGTGCAGCGTCCATGACATTAAGGTGGGGGAGGTCGACACAAGGGCAGAAGGTAGTTCCCTTCGCAGGATGATACCCGCAGGGCGAACGCATGACAAACGTGGCGCGTCTCGAAGACTGACGGACGATAGGTTATCGAGCTCTGGAGGGAGACATGGAGACACTGAGAAGCAAGAGGACCGGCCTGCTGTGCGCGGGCGCGCTGGCCGTGGCCGCGCTGCTCGCCGCGGCCTCGCTGGCCGCCTGCGGGAGCAGCGGCGGCGGCGGAGACGGCGGGAGCCCGGCCGCCCCGAAGACCATCGAGATCACGCCCGTGGCGCAGACCGGGACCACGACCGACGCCGCGGTCGGAGACACGATCGTCGTGAGCCTCGAGGCCAACGCGACGACCGGCTACTCGTGGGAATTCACCGCCGGCGACACCTTCACCATCGAGAGCAGCAAGTACGTCCCCGACCCCAGCCCGTCGAATGTGGCCGGGTCGGGCGGCACGCAGGTCGTCACCTTGAAGGTGACCAAGGCCGGCTCGTCGGACCTCACGGGCACGTATCGCCAGCAGTGGAACTCGCCGTCGCCGGGCGCACAGCCCGACTTCTCCATGACCGTGCAGGCGCAGTAGCGATGGCCGGCCGACAGTCGATACCGTTGGGGGTGGCGTGATGGATACATCGGGTACGAGCTGGGTGCGCCGAGGCGTCCTGGCCGTGAGCATCGCGGTTGCGCTGGCTTCCGCCGCCGCGCCGCTGGCCGCCTGCGGCGGTTCGGGCGGCGCGACGATCGAGGTCACCGAGGCCGACACCAACAAGACGGTGACGGCCACGGTCGGCGACGAGGTCTCCGTCACCCTCAAGGAGAACCCCACCACGGGCTATGAGTGGAACATGATCGCCGGCCCCGGCCTTACCGCGGTGAGCGACGACTTCATCGGGCCGTCGCCCTCACCGTCTCCCATGATGGGCGCCGGTGGCGTGCACACCTGGGTCTACAAAGTGGATCAGGCCGGCACGCTGACCCTCACGGGCGTGTACGCACGCTCGTGGGAGGCGGAGTCGAAGAGCGCCGCCGACTTCTCGCTGACGATCGCCGCCCGATAGAAGACGCGGGGCGGGCGGCGGGCGGCCGGCGGCCGGAAGAGCCGCCCGCCGCCCGCGTCCGGTGGCAAGCGCCGCCCCGGACCGATACCCTCGCGGGGCCAGCGACTCGTGAGGTGATCGATGGACGACCCCGTCCTGGGGCGGCGCAGCATCCGCAAGTACACGGCCGAGCCGGTGCCGGACGAGCACGTGGAGCGACTGCTCCGCGCGGCCATGGCGGCGCCTTCCGCCGGCAACCAGCAGCCGTGGCAGTTCGTCGTGATCCGTGAGCGCTCCCTTCTGGAGGCCATCCCCGAGGTGCACCCCTATGCGTCGATGGCGCCCACAGCGCCGCTGGCCATCCTCGTCTGCGGCGACCGCCACCTTGAGCGCTGGCCGCAGTACTGGGATCAGGACTGCGCCGCCGCCACGGAGAACCTGCTGATCGCGGCGGCGCAGCTGGGCCTCGGGGCCGTGTGGCTGGGCGTGCACCCGCTGGAGGAGCGTGTCGATGGCGTGCGCGCCCTGCTCGGCATCCCCAGGCACATCACCCCCTTCGCCCTGGTCCCGGTCGGCTGGCCGGCCGAGCAGAAGGCGCCCTCCGACCGCTACGACCCGGATCGCGTCCACTACGACCGCTGGTGACGGCCGGGGCGGGCAGGCTGGCGCAGCCGCCCCCGCCCTCGCCGCCGGCGCCGCCGCGCGGCCGGCAGTTTGCCGCGTCGCGAGCCGGGGTACTTCCGCTAGCGACCCGTGACGCGGCGGGCGCCGCCCTCCGGCCCGGCGCCGGAGAGACAGGCTCCGCCCCACGGGTCCTCGAGCCGGCAGGCAGGCTATGCGGAAGGGGTGAGCAGTGTCCGGACCTCAATGGGTCCCCACCATCGACGACAGCAAAGTGCGTGACGGCGCCTACGTGCCTGTCTATCCCAAAGGCGTGGGCGTCCTCCTCGTGAGGATCGGCGGCGAGCTCTTCGCGATCGCCAACAAGTGCGCGCACATGGCATGCCCGCTCGAAGGGGGCAGGCTCGAGGGAGACGTCATCACCTGCCCGTGCCACGATTGGCGCTTCGATGTGCGCTCCGGGCAGTTCCTGGACGCGCCCGAGCTCAGCATCGACACGTATGCCACCAAGGTCGAGGACGGCAAGGTCCTCGTCCAGCTGAAGGGGGCCTGACGATGACCGACGAGGTAGTGGTCTACGCGTTGACCACGTGCCCCTGGTGCCGTAAGACGAAGCAGTGGTTCACCGACAGCAGGATCGCGTTCGAGTCCATCGACGTCGATGCCCTGCCCGGCGACCAGCAGGACGAGGCCGCCGAGAAGGCCTACAAGCTCAGCGGCGGGCGCCGCTTCCCCGTGGTGGTCATCAACGGCGAGGTGGTCGTCGGTCACAGCCCCGACAAGTTCCTTGAGCATCTCAAGGGTTGGGGGGGCTGAGCCATGGGCAGCGCCGAACGCAAGGAATCGCTGCACTACCTCTTCGCGCGCGTCATCGACCCGCTCGGCTACAAGCTCACCCCCGACGCGGAGCTGGCGGACTTCCTGCTGGAGCAGGAGGTCAAGCTGGAACAGGATCACGGGGCGCCGTTCTGCCCCTGCCAGGGGCGCAGCGGCGTGCGCGCCGAAGACATGCTGATCGTCTGCCCCTGCATCCCCTTCCACCGCGAGCATTTCGACACGATGAAACGCTGCTGGTGCGGGCTCTTCGTCCACAAGGACGTCAGCGATCCGGACAGCCTGCCGCAGTTCCCACCGGACGAGGGGTGAGGCCGAGATGTGGCACGAAGTAGCGAAGCTCGACGACATCGCCCGCGGCGGCATGAAGTACGTGCGCGCCGAGGACCGCGAGATCTGCCTGTGCGAGTACGACGGCGCCATCTACGCCGTGAGCCGTCGCTGCGGGCATCAGAACGCGCCGCTGGACCAGGGGTCGCTGGAGGGCTGGATCCTCACCTGCCCCCTGCACGACGGCCAGTTCGACATCCGCAGCGGCAAGAACCTGAGCTGGCCCCTCGACCACGACATGGGCGACGAAGCCGCCATCCCCGAGCCCGTCCAGCGGTACTTCAAGCTCGAGAAGAGGCTGCAATGGAAGACCCGTGTGCACGACCTGCACACGTATCCGGCGCGCGTCACCGACGGCGCCGTAGAAGTCGACATCTGACCCACGACAAGGAGGACCGATGGCGTTCGAACTGCCGCCGCTCCCGTACGCGGACGACGCTCTTGAGCCGGCCTACTCGGCCAGGACGATCAGCTTCCACTACGGCAAGCACCACAAGACCTACGTCGACACGCTCAACAAGCTCGTGGCCGGTACGGATCTCGAGGGCAACTCGCTCGAGGACGTGATCATGGCCGTGGCCGGCAAGCCCGACAAGCAGCCGCTGTTCAACAACGCCGCCCAGGTGTGGAACCACACCTTCTTCTGGAACGGCATGAAGCCGGGCGGCGGCGGCGCCCCCGGCGGCGAGCTCGGCGACAAGATCGTCGCGACCTTCGGGAGCTACGAGCAGTTCGTCGAGGCTTTCAAAGCGGCCGCCGTGGGCCGCTTCGGCAGCGGCTGGGCGTGGCTCGTGGCCGACAACGGCGAGCTCAAGATCGTGAGCACGCCCAACGCCGAGATGCCGGCGGCGGCGGGCGTGACGCCGCTGCTGGTGGTGGACGTGTGGGAGCACGCCTACTACCTCGACTACCAGAACCTGCGTCCTGTGTACACGCAGACGTTCTTCGACAAGCTCGTCGACTGGGACTTCGCGGCGGCCAACTGGGCGGCGGCGAAGTAGCGGAGGGCAGCGCTTCGACGCGCCCCCAGAGAGCACCGACCTCCTGCTCGCCGGTGGGTGCGGGCCAAGGCCGGCGGGCTTGCGCCCGCCGGCCCCGGCCACGTACGGAAGCATCCCGCCTCAGACCGTGTGCTCGTCGCCGTCGCCGCGCTGCGGGTCGTCGCCGTCGCCGCCCAGCAGCTTGCGGTAGCTCGCGTACCGGCTGCGGGCGATGGCGCCGTCATCGACGGCGGCTTTGACCGCGCAGCCGGGCTCGTGCGTGTGCGCGCAGTCGCGGAACCTGCAGCGCGCCGCGTACGGCGCGAACTCGGCGAAACCGTCGGCCAGCGTGACCGCGTCGGCGTCGTCCACGCTGAAGCGGCGGATGCCCGGCGTGTCGATCACGCGCACGCCGCCGGGCAGTTCGTACAGGCTCGACGACGAGGTGGTGTGGCGGCCGCGGCCGTCGCCGACGCGCACCGCGCCGGTCTTTGCCGCAGCCGTCGCGTGCAGGGCGTTGAGCAGCGACGACTTGCCCACGCCGCTCTGGCCGACGAACACGCAGGTCGCTCCGGAAAGCACGCTGCGCAGCTCCTCGATCCCCTCGCCGTCAGTCACGCTGCAGAGAAGCACCGGCACGCCGAGACCGCGATACGGCTGCAGAAGCGCGAGCACGCCGCGCCGTTCGTCGCCGTCGAGAAGGTCGACCTTGTTGGCCACCAGCGCCGCGCGGGCCCCCGAGCGCTCGACCGCCACGAGGTAGCGGTCGATGAGCCGTGGGTGCAGCGGCGGCGCCTTCGCGGCCACCACGACGACGACGATGTCGACGTTGGCGGCGATCGCTCGTGAGCGCCGCGCATCGTGCGGGTCGGCGCGCGTGAGCAGGCTGCGGCGAGGCAGCACCGCGGTCACGCGGTGACCCTCGCCGAATGGCTCGAGCAGCACTTCGTCGCCGACCGCCAGGCCGCTCTGCTGGCGGCGCGTGAGGTCGGCGGGCAGCACCGCGTCCAGCGCGTCGTCGCCGGCCTGCACCACGCAGGCGCCGGCGCTCACCACGATCACGGCGCCTCGGCGGCTGCCGTCGAGACCGGCCGGCGGGGCGGCGGCGGCGCTCGGCGCCGCCGCGAAGCCGGCCGCCGCTTCCTCCTGCTCGTCCAGCAGCCGCAGGAGGAAATCCTCCAGTTCGGGGCGGCGCGCGTCGCCGGTCATCGTGCGCAGCGCCGCCTGGCGCAGCTTCGCGGCGCGTTTCGTGAGTCTGCTGCGCTCGCCGGCATCGAGCTTGGCGAGCAGGTCCCGCAGTCTCCTGCGTTGCCTCTTGTCCATGGTGGGATATGCCCTTCCGTCGGGTTCCGTCACGGTGGGGGCGCGGCGGACGGCCGAGGTACCATGGTATCCGCAAGCAGGGTCCACGCGCCGCGGAAGGCGGCGGAGCGTCGCCAGAAGCGGTCTCCCGCCCGAGTCTCGAAGCCCCCGGCGCCGTCCGGATCCACGCCGCGCCCGTGGACTTCGCGCGCCGCGGCCGCCGCGCCTGTCACCTCCGGCGGTCCGCCCGCGGCGAGCGCCCGTCGGCCGGCATGCGCCCGTCCGCCGCCGCCGCGGCCGCCGTGGCGGGGTAGTACTGCGAGGGAAGATAAGAAAGTCCGGCGGATCCTTATCTTCCCCCTCAGCGTGAGCCTGCGGAAGGCCGTGCGCGAGCAGAAGGTCAGCGGATCCTTATCTTCCCGACTCTACACTACCCCGCGCCAGGGCCGGCAGGGCCGCGGGGGCCGTCGGATCCGCCGGAGCCGCCGGCGCGCGGCGGGGTCGCCCGGCGAGGAAGGCGCGGGGCGCTCGCGTGCGCGCCTGCGGCCGAGCGGGGCGCTTGTGCGCGCCCCGTACCCAGGCAGGCCGTCGTCCCCGCCCTCCGCCGTGCGTGCGCACCGTCGCCGCCCTGAGGCGCTGAGGTCGTCTGCAGAGGGCTGGGGGCCGGCGCCGGAGGCGGCGGGGACGTAGCGCGTCCACGCTCGCCGGTCGGCAGGCGGCGCAGCGCAGGAGGAGGTGAGCGACTACGCCCCGCCGGTGAGCTCGCCCCGCGGGCGCGCGACCGGTGAGAACGAGAGAGAGGGGGCTGTCTTTCCAGCGGCTTCCCTCGCGGCCGCGCGACCCGTGGCCGGGCGGCGCGGGCGGCATGTCGCGAATCGGTAAGATAGGGAAAGGCCCTTTCCTTATCTTACCGATTCCCACTACCCCGCCGGGCGGGCCGACAAACTACCCCCCTTCAGGGAATTCATCCTGCGAGGCAACGTCATCGACCTGGCCGTGGCCGTGGTCATCGGCGCCGCGTTCGGAGCCGTGGTCAGGATCCTCGTCGACAACCTCATCACGCCGCTGATCGCCGCCATCGTCGGCCAGCCCTACTTCTTCGGGCTCGCGCGCCGGGCCTCACGCTCACCATCAACGGCGGCATCTTCAAGTACGGCCTGTTCGTCAACGCGCTCGTGACCTTCCTGCTCGTCGCGGCGGCGGTGTACTTCGTCGTGGTCGCGCCGATGAACAAGCTGGCCGCGCGCCGCGCACGGAGCGCCGACCCCGAGACCAGGCAGCGCCCGGAGTGCCTCAGCGAGATCCCGCACGGGGCGCGCAAGCGCGCCTTCCGCGGCTCCGGGCAGCACGAGGCGGCGCCCGCCTGAGGCGCCCTTCGCGGCCGGCGCGCGCGAGTCACAGGCGCGCCGGCCTGTGGTAGTCTGCGGGCTCGCCGCCGTGGCCGCCGGCGAGCCCGCGACCGTTTCCGGAGGACGCATGTCCCTGCTGCGACTCGACATCGACGACCGCCAGGTGGTGATGCACACCGAGGGCGCCGTGTGCGCGAGCACGCAGGAGCTCGTGGAGAGCGCGAGCTTCGCGCGCGTCCTCGAGCTCTACATCGACCACCTCGAGAGCCACGATCCGGCGGCGCTCGCCGAATTGGGACTCTGCGGGCGAGCCGCGGTGCTCGACCTCGTCCGCCTGCTGGCCAACAACCCGCTCGAGCGCGTGGCGCGCACGTGGGCCGGGCACGGCGACCTGCTGGCCGGACGCGAGCGCCTGCACGAGCTCGTGGAGGGTCTGTACGACTTCTGGCGCCGCTGGGACCGCTTTCTCGTGGTGCGTGCGGGCGCCGCCGCGCAGCCCGGCGACAAGCGGCCGTTGCGCGCCTTCAGCCAGACCGTGGAGACGCTGGCGCGGCTGGTCCGCGACCTCTATCGCGATGTCGCCGAGAACGTCACCGGCGGGCGGCCGCGCGTCTACCGTCAGGTCGCGGCCGGCGCCGAGGTGGGCGTCTACGTCGTGCCGCGGAAGTGGCCGGCCCCCGCGCGCTACCGCGAGCTTCTGGCCGGCATCCCCTTCGTGCGCAACCTGCTCATGTACCCGCCCCTGCTGCTCGACCCGCCGGCCAACACGCGCAGCGGCCAGTTCACGGAGGTCGCCGACAACCCGCTCGACGGACTCACGCTCGAGCGCGAGCAGTGGCTCTGTTACCCGGCGCTGGTCGGCCGGCTCGTCGTCTTCGTCTACTTCCACCAGCGGTTCGCCGGCCTGGGCCTGAGCCTCGCGAATCTTTTCGAGGTGGCGTCGGACGAGGACATCGCCGCCGGCCCCGACGCCGTGTATCTCTACGGCGTCCCGCCGCCGGCGCTCGCCCGGTTCGGCGATCTGCCCACCGTCTTTCACGACGACCAGGCGAGCCGGTTGCTCGTCGCCGCCGTGCCGCTGGAGGATCGCTTCGGCTACTTCGGCTACCTCAAGAAGATGGTGCTCACGCTGCACAACGTGGCCGCCATGGACCGCGGCGTCATGCCGTTCCACGGCGCCTGCACGCGGCTGGTGCTGGCCGACGGCGCCGCCGCCGGCGTGCTCGTCATCGGCGACACGGCCACCGGCAAGTCGGAGACCCTGGAGGCGCTGCGCATCGTCGGCGACGAGCGCATCCGTGAGGTGCGCGTGATCGCCGACGACATGGGCTCGCTCGAGGTCGGCGCCGACGGCCGCTTGCTGGGCTACGGCACCGAGATCGGCGCGTTCGTGCGGCTCGACGACCTGCGGCAGGGATACGCCTTCGGGCAGATGGACCGCGCCATCATCATGAGCCCCAACCGCGTGAACGCGCGGGTGGTGCTGCCGGTGACGTCGCTCGAAGACGTGCTGCGCGGCTACCCCGTGGACTATCTGCTGTACGCCAACAACTACGAGGCGGTCGACGAAGAGCATCCGGTGCTCGAACGGCTGCCCGAGCAGGAGGCGGCGCTGGCCGTCTTCTCGGGCGGCGCCGCCATGTCCAAAGGCACCACGACTTCGACAGGGCTCACGCACAGCTACTTCGCCAACCCGTTCGGGCCGGCGCAGCGAGAGGAGCAGCACGCGGCGCTGGCGCGCAAGACGTTCGCCGCCGCCTACGCGGCGGGCGTGTACGTCGGGCAGCTGCGCACGCGGCTGGGGCTGCCCGGCGCCGAGAGCGCCGGCCCTCGCGCGGCGGCCGAAGCCTTGCTCGAGCTCATCGCCCGCGGCGGCGCTCCGCCGGCCGCCTCGTCCGCCGGCCCATGCGGGCCACCTGAATCGAAAGGAGCGTGACGCCCGTGGCGACGCTGTACGAATCCCACGAGACCGCCTGGCAGCTCATCAGCCGCGGCAAGGTGCGTGACGTCTACGAGTACGCCCCCAATGAGATGCTCATCGTCACCACCGATCGCCTGTCGGCCTTCGACGTGATTTTGCCCACGCCCATCCCCGACAAGGGCGTGGTGCTCACGCAGATCGCCAACTTCTGGTTCGACAAGACCAGCGCCATCGTCCCCAACCACATCGTCGATCCCGAGCCGTTCGGCGCCGACCCGCAGCGCAAGCACCTCGCGGGCCGGTCCATCGTCGTCCACAGAGCCGAGGCGCTGCCGGTGGAGGCCATCGTGCGCGGGTACCTCACGGGCTCGGGGCGCAAGGACTATGAGAAGACGGGCAGCGTGTGCGGCATCCGGCTGCCGCAAGGGCTCATGGAGGCCAGTCGTCTCCCCGAGCCGCTGTACACGCCGTCGACCAAGGCGGCGCTCGGCGACCACGACGAGAACATCTCGTTTGAGCGCACGGTCGACCTCGTTGGCAAGGAGCTGGCAGAGAAGGTCCGCGACATCTCACTGGAGCTCTACGCCTTCGGCGCCGCCTACGCCCTGGAGCGCGGCATCATCATCGCCGACACCAAGTTCGAGCTCGGCATCCTCGATGGCGAGCTCATCCTCATCGACGAGGTGATGACGCCGGATTCGTCGCGCTTCTGGCCGGCCGAGGGCTACGCGGCGGGCACGAGCCAGCCGAGCTACGACAAGCAGTTCGTGCGCGACTACCTCGAGACGCTGGACTGGGACAAGACGGCGCCGGGCCCCGAGCTGCCGGCGGACGTGGTGGCGAAGACCGCCGAGAAGTACCTGCAGGCGTGGCGTCGCCTAACGCAAGGGTGAGCGCCGCCCGAAAGCCTGCCGCCGCCCTGCCGACGGGTCAGTCTCTGCGGAACGGGTCGACGACGCGCAATGGTCCGAAGGCGCGCCTGTGCTGAAAGTCCTCGCTGTACAGAGTCCGGCAGCCTCCCGCGAGCGCTGCCTCGACGATTACGGCATCCCAGAACGACAGCGTGTCGGCGACGGATCGATCCATCGCATTGAGGAGCATGGACGGTTCGAGCCGCACCACGTTCTGCTCCGAGAACCCTTGGGCGGCCAGACGGGCCGTTGCGTGGACGAGGGGTTCCGCGAGCTTTCGGGTAGCGACGGCGTAGAACTCCTGCAGCACCTGGGTGCTCACCGTGGCCGACCCCGCGCGAGTCGCCTCGGCGAAGAGAGACTCGGCGACGCGCTGTTTGTCGGGGTCATCGCGACTGAAGAGGTAGAGCAGGACGTTGGTATCGAAGAACACGGCGTCCGGACGCGTCATCGCCTGGGCCTGTCGTACAGTTCCTCTCGAGTCCACGCGATGGGTCCGACGACGGTCGCGTTGTTGTGCGCCAGCTCGATGAGCCGCCGGCCGGCCTCGGCCTGCCGCGACGCCTTGCCCGTGTACTCGCGCAGGAACTCACGCACGACTGCGTTCACCGATGTGCCCTGCTCAAGGGCGTGCAGGCGCGCCTTCTTCAGTACGTCGTCCTCGATGGCAATGGTGAGATTGGCCACTGGTCGCCTCCCGCTCGCTCTGCTCCACGGGACCAGTGTAGCACGGGTCTACAGGTCGGTCGACGGGAAAGCTGACCGAAGCGCCCGCGTCTGCCCGGCGTCGCCACCCCGAATGGGGAGCGGAAACGGGGCCGTCCCGCAGAGGATGCGGGGCGGCCCCGTCAGGGGGCGGTCAGAGGTCAGTCGACCGCAGCCTCTTCTTTCACCTCCATGCCCAGATAGGCAGCCTTGGTCATGGGGTTGTCGAGCACTTCCTGGCCCGTGCCCTCGAGCACGAGCTGTCCGGTCTCGAGAACGTAGGCGTAGTCGGAGATCAGCAGGCAGTGGTGTACGTTCTGCTCGACGAGCAGGATGGTCAGGCCGAGCTCCCGCAGCCGGCTGACGACCTTGAAGATCTCCTGGATGACGATCGGGGCGAGGCCGAGGGACGGCTCGTCCATCATGAGGATGCGCGGGCTGGACATCAGCGCCCGGGCCACGGCGACCATCTGCTGCTCGCCGCCGGAAAGCGTGCGGGCGAGCTGGCTCTCGCGCTCCTTGAGGCGCGGGAAGAGCGCGAATGCCTTGTCGAAGTTCTCACTGCGGTCTGCCCGCGCGCGCTTGTGCGCCGAGCCCACCAGCAGGTTTTCGTAGACCGTCATCTCGGGGAACAGGCGGCGTCCCTCGGGCACCTGCACCACGCCGGCGCGCACGATGGCGTGGGCGCTCATCCTGGCGAGGTCCATGTCTTCGAACTTGAGGCTGCCGGACGTGGCCTTGGAGAGGCCGGAGATGGCGTTCAGGAGCGTCGACTTGCCGGCGCCGTTGGCGCCGACGATGCCCACGATCTGCCCCTCCCCGACTTCGAGGGACACGTCGTTGAGGGCGCTGAACATCCCGTACTTGACCACGAGGTTCTGGACGCTAAGCAATGGAGGCCTCCTCCCCAAGATAGGCCGCGTGGACGGCCGGGTTGTTGAGGACCTCCTCGGGTGTGCCTTCGGCGATCAGAGAGCCGAAGTCGATGACGATGCAGCGGTGCGAGAGGTTCATGACGAAGCGCATGACGTGTTCGACGATGATGAACGTGATGCCCTCCGCGTGGAGCTGGTTGACGAGGTCGAGCACCACGTCGACCTCTGTCGGGGTGAGACCGGCCGCGACCTCGTCGAGCAGCAGGAGCTTGGGGTCGGTGGCCAGCGCCTTGGCGATCTCCAGGCGCTTGAGGTGCAGGAGAGTGAGCTCCTTGGCCAGCGTGTCGGCCTTGGGGCTCAGGCCCACCTGCTCGAGCTTCTCGCGGGCGATCCTCTCGGCGACGCGGCCCGAGCCCGTGTTCGCGAACGCCCCGATCATGACGTTCTCGCAGGCGGTGATGTCGGGGAAGGGCTGCACCACCTGGAAGGTGCGGGCGAGCCCCTTGTGGCAAACGCGGTTGGCCTTGAGGCCGTCGATGCGCTCGCCGTTGAAGGTGATCGAGCCGGCCGATGGCCGCAAGGCCCCCGACAGCATACTGAACGTGGTGGTCTTGCCGGAACCGTTCGGTCCGATCAGCCCGACTATCTCACCCTCGTTCAGCTCAAAGCTCAGGTCGTTCACGGCCACGAGGCCGCCGAAGCGGCGCGTGAGCCCGCGGACTTCGAGCATGGCGGTCACGAAGCCTCACCACCTTGGCTGTCGACCAGCGGCGTGACGCTGCGGTGCTGCCAGCGCTGACGCAGCCGGTCGACCACTCCCATGATGCCGAAGGGCATGAACAGCATCGTCAGAACCATCACGGCGCCGTAGATAAGCAGGTGCGCTCCCTGGAAGGAGTTGCCGAGCTGGGCGCGTGCGATCTCCGAGAGAGGCACGAGCAGCACGGCTCCCACCACCGGACCCCACGTGGTGCCCAGGCCGCCGACGATGGCGTAGATGAGGATCTGCACGGAGACGATCTCGCCGAACACGCTGCGCGGCCCGACGTACAGGAAGTACTGGACGTAGAACACGCCGCCCACGGCGCAGAGCACACCGCTCATCACGTTGGCCTTGATCTTGGCCTTCACGGTGTCGACGCCGAGCGCCTCGGCGGCGTCTTCGTTCTCGCGCACTGCGATGAGCTGGTAGAAGAAGCGCTTGCTCCTGTACCACTGCGTGAGCAGCAGGATGAAGACGAGCATGATCACGCCCATGAAGAAGTAGCCGTTCTTGCCGGCGAACTGCATGAAAGCGAGACTGTTGCCACGATACTCCAGCTGTATGCCCCCGGCGCCGCCGAGCGCGGGGATGTTGCTGACGACGTAGACGGCGGCCTCGGCGAGGGCGATCGTCACGAGGGCGAAGTAGGCGCCCTTCAAGGCGTAGCGGAACACGATCCAGCCGATGAACGCCGCCACCGCCGCTGTGAGGACGATCGCCACGAGCAGCCCCACCCACGGCGTGAGGTCGAAGCGATTGGTGAGGTAGGCCACGGTGTAGGCGCCGATCCCCATGTAGAGGCCGTTGCCCAGCGAGTGCTGCCCGGCGTAGCCGCCGAGGATGTTCCAGGCGCAGGCGAGGAACGCCCAGATCAGCACCAGGATGGCGATGTGCAGGTAGTAGGTGCTGAGGACGAGCGGCAGCAGGCACATGAGGCCGCCGACCACGAGAATGCCGATGTACGGCGCCTTGGCGCTCATGTCTGCCTCCGCGAGAGGACGCCCTGCGGGCGGAACAGCAAGAAGATGATGAAGATCGCGAACGTGAAGACGCGCGCCAGCGACCCGGGGAACACCGCGGCGCCGACGGTCTCGGCGAGGCCGATGACGAGCCCGCCGACGAAGCAGCCCATGAGGTTGCCCATGCCGCCGAGCACGACCACGATGAACATGATCAGGCCCAGGAAGAGGCCGACGGTCGGCGACGTGTAGTAGAAGGGGATCATCAGCGAGCCGGCGAGGCCGAGGGTGGCGGAGCCGAGCCCGAAGGCCAGCAGGTACGTGCGCGGCACGTCGATGCCCATGAGCGTCGCCGCCGTGGGATTCTGCGCCGAGGCGCGGATGGCGCGGCCCGAGTCGGTGGTCTTGAGGTAGTACCACACCGCGACGGTGCAGATCACCGAGCCGACGAGGGCGATCAGCTGTGGGACGCTGATCACGACCGGCCCGATATCGAAGTTCCAGGTCGAGTAGCGCGTGCGCACCGACATCACGTCGGCGCTGAAGATCACCAGGGCGAGGTTCTGCAGGATCAGCGAGACCCCCAGCGTAAGCATGATCTGGTTCATGACGGGGTCTTTGAGGATCGGGCTGATGGTGACGCGGAAGATCCCGATCCCGAAGAAGAACATGAAGGGCACAGTGACGAGGATGGTGATGTAGGGGTCGATGTGGCCCCAGGCGACCAGGAAGTAGGCCAGGTAGAGCCCCACCATCAGGAACTCGCCTTGCGCGAAGTTGATGATCTTCATGACGCCCCAGATGAGCGTCAGGCCGATCGAGATCAGCGCGAACAGACCGCCGAGCATGATGCCGCTGGCGATCGCCTGGCTGATCACGGCGCCGGAAAAGTTCAAGTCCATCTAGCAGCTCCCATTTCGAGCGAGACTACCGTTGCGAGCGCAGAGTCGGAGTGGACCGCGACCCCGGCCTGCGAGACGGTCGCCGGGGTCGCGGTCGCTGTGCGGGGCGGAGGGGTGCTGGGGTGCTGACTCCGCCGCCCCGCCGGTCCTCAGGCGATCGTCAGGGCACGACCAGCTTGCCGGGCGCGGGCAGCGGGAAGAGCGTCTGGAACACGCCCTCCTGGATCTGGACCACGTAGAGCGGAGCGCTGGTGATCTCGCCGTCGGGCGTGAAGGTGATCTCCTCCGTGGGGATGACCACCCTGTCCGTGCCGGCGACCATCTTCACGTTGGCGATGGCGTCGCGCAGCTTGGCTCTGTCGGCCGAGCCGGCGTCCTCGAGGGCCTTGGCGAGCACGTAGACGCCCTGGTAGCCGTCCATGCCGTTGCCGGTCATGTCGTCGCCGTACTTGGCCTTGTAGCTCGCGTTGAGCTCCTCGCTGAGGGGCGAAGCATCGACCGAGAACTCGATCTCGGTGAGCCATCCTTCGGCGGCGGTTCCGAGGGTCTTGATGAACTGCGGATCCACGGTACCACCGGCGGCGTCGAAGAAGATCTGCTTCATGCCTAGCGTCTCACGGGCCTGGGCGATGAGGATGGAGTCGTTGAGGTACGTGGTGGTGAGCACGATGTCCGGGTTGGCGGCCTTGATCTTGCTGACCTGCGTGGTGAGGTCGGCGGACGAAGCCGGGTAGGCGACGTTGGCGACGACCTCGAGGCCCGCCTCTGCGGCGTACTTGAGCTGGCCCGCCGAGGTGGACTGACCGAAGTCGGTGTCTTCGTGAAGCAGAGCCACCGTCTTGATCGTGGGGCCACCCAGCTCAGGCATCGCCTGAGCGAAGGTGATCTGGTCCTTGGCGTACCACGACGCTTTCGGGCAGATGCGGAAGATGTACTTGTAGCCCTTGTCGGTGATGGCGTCGGCGACCGCCGTGGTGATCAGCATCGGCGTCTGCTGACGCTCGGCGGCCTGAGTCGCCGGCAGGGCCACGCTCGACTGATAGGTGCCGAGGATGGCCGCGACGTTGTCCTGCTGGACGAGGCGCTCGACCTCGCTGATGGCGACGTCCGGCTTGCCCTGGCTGTCGGCCTCGACGAGCGTGATCTTGGCGCCGCCCATGGACTTGATGCCTCCGGCGGCGTTGATCTCTTCGACGGCGAGCTTGACGCCGCTCAGGCACTGGTCGCCGAGCTTGGCGAGGTCGCCGCTGACCGGGTACAGCGTGCCGATCTTGATCTCGGAGGCTCCGCCTCCGCCGCCGCTGTCGCCGCTGCTGCCGCAGGCGGCCACCCCGGCGGCTACGGACATGGCGAGCATGGCGATGAGCGCCACTGCCCAGATCGACGTACGATGTTTCATGACTCCCCCTATTGGTCGTTACGGCGCTCTGTGCGCCGCTGCTGTGGCCACGACCCCGTGACGGAAGGCGCGCACGGGGGATACGTGCTCGAGACAGCAGCCGGGGACCAGGCACATGGAGGGCCGGCCAGAGGTCGTGTGGACCGCGGCATCTGCAGAACCGACATCCGGGAGCTTGCTCGGCCTGCTTCGGCCTCTTGTCAAGGGCGACCGTCACGGCTCCCGGCTGGTTCCTGCACAAGGGATGATAGGCTAGCCGCCCCCCGTCCACATCGGAGTGTGGCAGAAGTCCGGGTCGGGGTGAGCCGTGGATCTGACGGCGTCTGTCGTCAGGGAGCGTCGGTAGCGCCGGCGAGGGTAAGGTGGTAGGCGGATCACAGGTAGACCCTGAGCCGCAGGAACGCCGACGGCGGCTTGGCGGCCCTCAGTCCAGATGGATGATGCCGCGACGCAGCGCGTACTTGACGAGCTCGGTGACGTCGTGCAGGTCGAGCTTGCGCATGGTGTTCGCGCGATGAGTCTCCACGGTCTTCTTGCTGAGAAACAGCCGCGCGGCGATCTCGTGGTTGCTGTGGCCATCCGCCACGAGCTTGAGGATCTCTTGCTCTCGTGGCGTCAGGAGCTCTTTGGGGTCGCTGGGGAGATCGCCGCGCACCCGACGCACGTAGTCCTCGACCAGCCTCGCGGCGATCGCCGGGTCGACGAACGAAGCACCTTCGTGTACCGCCGTGATCGCCTGGACGAGATCGTCGCCGGCCACCCCTTTGAGCACATAGCCCGACGCCCCCGCCTTGATCACCTGCTGCACGTACTCGTCGTTGTTGTGCATGCTCATGATGAGCACCACGACCTCCGGATGGCGCTCCTTGATCCTCGCCGTCGCCTCGAGCCCGCCGAGGCGGGGCATCACCATGTCCATGAGTACGACGTTGGGCTTGAGACTGTCCACCTGAAGGACGGCGCTCTCACCGTCCTCGGCCTCGCCGACCACCGTGATCCCCGGCTCGCCGGCGAGCAAGGCGCGCACGCCCTCCCGCAGGATGCGGTGGTCATCGACGAGAAGGACGCGGATCGGCCGCGCGCCGGCGCCTACGTCAGGCACTCCCGGCCTCCGCGGGTAGAGGGATGAGCACCTGGATCTGCGTGCCCCGGTCGCGCACCGAGTATACCGTCACGCTGCCGTCGAGCGCCTCGACCCGCTCGCGGATCGACAGCAGGCCCACGCCGGAGTGCCCATCGCTCGCGCGGGCCAGGGCCGCGGGGTCGAAGCCGACGCCGTTGTCGCTGACCGACAGTGAGACGTGCTCGGGCGTCGTGTTGATGTGGAGTATCGCGCGCGTGGCGTGCGCGTGGCGCACGACGTTGGACAGTGATTCTTGCGCGATGCGGTACACGGCGGTCTCGAGCGCCGGCGGGAGACGCCCTTCGACGCTGTCGATGTCGGTGACGACTCGCAGGCCCGATGCCTGCAGGTGCGTGTCGACGTACCAGTGCACCGCCGGGGCGAGGCCGAAGTCGTCGAGCATCGACGGCCGCAGGTCGTAGACCAGAAGGCGCAGCTGCCCGAGGCAATGGTGCAGGATGTCGCGGGCCGCGGCGACCTGCTCGAACGACGCGGAGTCGGGAGGCATCGTCTTCTCGGCGATGTCGAGGTTGAGCAGCGCCGCGGCCAGCGACTGGCTGGTGTCGTCGTGCAGCTCGCGGCCGATGCGCCGCCGCTCGTCCTCGATGCTCTCGAAGACCTTGGCCGAGTAGGCGCGCGACTCCAGGGCCATGCGATCGAGCATCGCCGAGAACGACTCCACCACGGTGCGGAAGTCGGGATCGGGCATCTGCTCGGCCGGGATCGGCTGGTCCAGGGCGGGACGGCTGATGCTCGCCATCGTGTGGCTGAGCTCGAGCAGGGGGCGAAAGGCATTACGCAACACCAGGTAGTTGGCGGCCGCCATCACGCTCACCATGATCAGGAAGTAGACGCCGACGATGATGCCGGCGTTGACCTGCGGGAAACGCCTCACAAGGAGCGTGTCCAGGACCGCGCCGAACAGAATGACCACAGCGTTGATGGTGACCACGCTCTCGAGGGTGGATCTGCCGCTGCGCTTGCGCACTCCCCCTGCCTTCCTGTGCGGGTCAGGTCGATGTAGCCCGGCGGCTAGAGGTACGCGGCGCGGAAGGCGGCCGTGCTCGCCTCTTCGGCGGCGCCGACGAGCGCGCGCAGACGCCCGAGGAGCGGCTCGTCGATGCGCAGGCTCCGACCATCGACGCTGCCCACCGGCACGATGCCGCGCACGCTGCTGGTGAGCAGCATGCCGTCGTCGATGCGCAGGTCGGCGACCCGCGCGAACGCCTCGACCACCGGGATGCCGTGCGTGCTTGCCAGCTCTTCGACCTTGGCGCGCAGCACGCCCGGCAGGATGGCGCCCTCGGCCGGCGGCGTCACGAGGCCGCCGCCGCGGACGAGGAACATATTGGAGGTGGCGCCCTCGAACATGCGGCCCTCGTCATCGACAAGGATGGCGTCGTCGGCGCCCGCGGCCGTCGCCGCGCGCTGGGCGAGGTACGACTGCATCACGGTCATCGCCTTGAGCTGCGCGCGCACGCGCACGCCGAGGTAGCTGATCACGCGCAGTGGCCGCGCCGGGAACCGCCGCCGGTCGGTCTGGATGAGCAGGCCGGGCTCGCCTTGCGGCGGCCCGGCCGTGACCAGCACGCGGCAGGCGCCGTCCGGCACGTCGCCGGCCGCGGACAGCCGGCGGATCTGCGCGGCCATCTCAGCCCTGGAGCAGGGGCGCTCGATGCCGAGCTCCTCGAGGCCGATGTCGAGGCGCGCAACGTGCTCCGCGAAGAACACGGGGACGCCGTCAACGAGCTTGAGCGTCTCGTAGAGGCCGAGACCGTGGGTCAGGGCGCGGTCGGTGGCGGGCAGGGTGGCCTTCTCGGGGGCGAGCAGCTCGCCGTTGAGCATGAGCACTTTCATGGCGGGAGTGTATCGCGTCGGCCGGGCTGCCGCTCAGCCGGCGCTCTGGGCCCTCGCCTGAGGTCCGCGGCGAGCGCCCGCCGTCCACGGCCACCGCGCGGGGCTCAGCCCGCCTGCTCGGCGATGCCCGCACTGACGGCGCGCAGCATACCGGCCGCCTTGTGCAGCGTCTCTCTGAGCTCGCGCGCGGGCGCCGAGTCGGCGACGATGCCCCCGCCGACCTGCAGGAACAGCCGGTCCCCCACGCGCACCAGGGTGCGGATCACGATGTTGAGGTCGAGGGTGTGCGCGGCGATCCAGCCGAACGAGCCCGTGTAGGGCCCGCGGCGCACGGTCTCGAGCTCGTCGATGATCTCCATGCAGCGCACCTTGGGGCAGCCGGTGATGGTGCCGCCGGGGAACATCGCCTTGGCGAGGTCGACGGCGTCGCGGTCCGGGTGCAGGTGGCCGCGCACGTTGCTCACGATGTGGATCACGTGCGAGTAGTACTCGTTGACCATGAGCTCGGACACCCGGACCGTGCCGTAATCGCACACCTTGCCCAGGTCGTTGCGCTCGAGATCGACGAGCATGATGTGCTCGGCGCGGTCCTTGGGGTCGAGGTTGAGCTCCTCGGCGAGCGCGTCGTCTTCGGGGCGCCGGTCGCCGCGCGGGCGCGTGCCGGCGATGGGCCGCGTCTCCGCCCAGCCCTCCCGGTCCAGCGAGACGAGGCGCTCCGGCGACGACGAGATGAGCTCGTAGTCGCCGAAGTGCAGGTATCCGGCGAAGGGCGAGGGGTTGACGGTGCGCAGCGTCTGGTAGAGGTGCAGGCTGGGCAGCGCGTAGATGCCGTCGAGGCGCTGCGACAGGTTGGCCTGAAAGATGTCGCCGGCGTACACGTACTCGCGGGTACGGGCGACCACGGCCTCGTACTCGGGGCGCGTGAAGTTGGAGCGGAACACCGAGAGGTCGTTGCCGTGCAGGGCGGCGGGGGCGTGGTGGCGCGCGCTCGCGAGGGCTGCGCCCACGCGCGCGCCTGCCTCCCCCGCCCGGGCTGCGTCACCCGAGAGCCGGTCGACCAGCACGGCCTCGCCGGTGACGAGGTCGCAGCGCAGCAGCCGGCCGGGCAGGAAGACGTCGATGTCCGGCAGACCCAGATCGTCGCGCGTGGTGTCCGGCAGGCGCTCGAGATACCGCACGGCGTCGTAGGCGAACAGGCCGAAGAGGGCCTCCGCCTCGGGGAAGTCGTCGACCGCCGGGGTCGGCAAGGGGTTGGCGGCCGCAAGGTCCGAGCGTGCGGCCGGTGGCAGGACCATGGGCAGCGCGGCCAGCCGCGTGGCCGCGCGGACCGCCGCGAAGGGTTCGAGCTCTTCGAGGGCGCGCGCCTGCTGCGCCAGATCGCGCGCCGCCTCATCCCAGTCCGCGCTGGGCGCCGTGGTGACGCTCACCGCGCCGCCGCGCGCCCTGAGGCGAAAGATGGGGTCCCAGGCGAGGTAGTGCCGGCGGGCGAGCTGCACCGACCCGCCGGCCGAATCGAGCAGCACCACCGGCGAGCGCCCTTCGAGGCCCAGCTCGCGCAGCAGCGCGACAGGGTCGAGCGACGGGGCCATGAAAACGGTGAGGTGAGGGCTCATGCTCGTGGTCGGCGGCGCCGGACGCGGCGCGCTACTCCCCGGCGTACTCGAAGTCCTCGGTTTGGCTGAGCGTGCGGAACTTGGTGTAGTCGCGCACGAACCCCAGGCGCACGAGGCCGGTAGGGCCGTTGCGGTGCTTCGCGATCTTGAGCTTGACGACGCCCTTGGAGGCCGGGTCGCTGGGATCCTCGTAGAGGAACATGACCATGTCGGCGTCTTGCTCGATGGCGCCCGACTCGCGCAGGTCGGCGAGCTGCGGCTCGCGGTCGGCGCGCGCCTCGGGGGAACGGTTGAGCTGCGAGACGGCGATCAGCGGCACGTCGAGCTCGCGGGCCAGTTGCTTCATGGAGCGGGAGATGTTGGAGACCTCCTGCTGGCGGTTCTCGGCGCGGCTGTCGCCGGACATGAGCTGCAGGTAGTCGACGATGACCAGCGACAGGGCGTGCTTGGCCTGCAGGCGGCGCGCCTTGGCGCGCAGCTCGAACATGTTGAGGCCGGCGGTGTCGTCGATGAAGATGGCGGCTTTCTCGAGCTCGCCGGCCGCCTGCACGAGCTTTGCGTAGTCGTCGCCCGACAGGCTGCCGGTGCGCACCTTGTGCGAGCTCACGCGGGCCGAGGAGCACATCATGCGCTCGCCCAGCTCCTGGGCGCTCATCTCGAGGCTGAAGATGGCGACCGACGCCTTGCCCTCCACGGCCACGGTCTGGGCGATGTTGAGGGCCAGAGAGGTCTTGCCCACGCCCGGCCGCGCCGCGAGGACGATGAGATTGGCCTTCTGGAAGCCGCCGGTGAGCCTGTCGATGCCCTCGAAACCGCTGGCGACGCCGCTCACGCCGTGACCCTGCTGCATCTGGTCGAGGCGTTCGAAGTTGGCGACAAGGACCTGCTTGATGTGCTGGAACTCGGCGACGCGCCGCTGCTGCTGGATGGCGAAGACCTTCTGCTCGCAGCGGTCGAGGAGCTCGTGGGTGTTGCCGGGGTGCTGGTAGCCCAGCTCCGCGATCTCGTTGCCGACGCGGATGAGGGCGCGCAGCACGCTCTGCTCGCGGACGATGCCGGCGTAGTGGGCGGCGTTGGCCGCCGCCGGCACGAGCTCGGCCAGCGTGTGTACGAGATCGCGCCCTCCGGCGCGCTCGAGCACGCCCTCGCGCTCAAGCTGGGCGCTGAGGGTGACCACATCGACCTCCTCGCCCCTGTCATACAGGGTGAGCGCGGCGCGGTAGATGAGCCGGTGCGTGTCGCGATAGAAGTCGTTGGCCGAGAGCGACTCCGCGACGGCGGTGATGGCGTTCGGGTTGACGAGCATGGCGCCGAGCACCGACTGCTCGGCCTCGAGGTCGTGCGGTGGGAGATGGCTTGGTGCGGTCTCGAGGCGCGTGGCGGCCATGTGGGTCTCCGGGGGCGTGCGGGTGGTCTGGAACCCGCAGTCTATGCGACGTGGCGGCGTCATGATAGCGCCCGCCGGTGACGGCAAAGAGCGGCGTACGAGCGACCGGCGGGGGCGGTGGAGCCGCCCCGCCGGTCGCGGAATAACGTTGGTCTGTCAGGCCGCTATTCGGCGGTGACGATGATCTTGACCGAGGCGACGAAACCCTCCGCCACCTCGACGTCGACCATGAAGGTGCCGAGCTCCTTGATGGGCTCCTCGAGCAGCACCTTGCGCTTGTCGATGGTGAAGCCGCGCGCGTCCTTGATGGCGTCGGCGATGTCGGCTCCCGTGATGGAGCCGAACAGGCGGTCGCCCTCGCCGGCCTTGGCGGTCAGCGTGAGCACGGTCTTGTTGAGCGTCGCCGTGTACTCCTCGGCCTGGACCGCCATGCGGGCATCGCGCGACTTGCGCTCTTCTTCGCGGCGCCGGAACTCGGCGATCTTGCCGGGGGTGGCCGGCTCGGCCAGCTTGCGCGGGATCAGATAGTTGCGTGCGTAGCCCCGGGCCACGTTGGACAGTGAACCTTTTTCGCCGAGGTTCTCGACGTTCTGGAGCAGAATGACCTCCATGCAGCCCTCCTCAGCGGCTGGCGTTGGGCAGGAGCGCCATCTCGCGGGCGCGTTTGACCGCCACGGCGACCTGGTTCTGGTGGCGCGGGCAGGCGCCGGTGATGCGGCGGGAGCGGATCTTGCCCTTCTCGGACACCAGGCGGCGAAGCGCCGGGAAGTCCTTGAAGTCGACCTCGTCGATCTTCTCCTTGCAGAAAGAACAGGAACGGCGGCGAGACGGGTCGGCGGCGCCGGCCTCGCTCTTCTTCTCGCGCCGCGGCTTTGGTCTCGGACTGGGCATGCGTGTGCTCTCCTCGTGACGCTCCGCGGAGCGCCGTCACCTACAGCTTAGAACGGGATGTCGTCGTCGCCCGACTCGGCGAAATCGCCGCCGGGCGGCGTGCTCGAGCCGGTCTTGCTGAAGTCGGGCGCGCCGCCCTGGCCGGCGGCGGACTGGCCGCCCGCGCTCCAGGAGCCGCCGCCGCCCTGGCCGCCGCTGTCGCGAGGGCCGATGAACTGGACGCTGTTGGCGACGACGCTGACGGCCGAGCGCTTCTGGCCTTCCTGCGTCTCCCAGGACCGCCAGCGCAGGCGGCCTTCAACGGCGACCTGACGACCCTTGGTGAGGTACTGGGCGCAACTCTCGCCTTGCGCGCCGAACACGTCGATGTCGAAGTAGTTCGGCCGCTCGCCCCACTCGCCGGTGGCGGGATCCTTGGCGCGTTCGTTCACGGCCAAGCCGAGCTTGCACACGCTCGTGCCGCCGGCCGTGGCGCGGAGCTCGGGATCGCGCGTGAGATTGCCGATGAGGACGACTACGTTGACTGAACTGGGCACGGTGTATTCCCTTCGCTCGAAAAGGTCGTCAGGACTTCTGCCGCGTGGTCATGAAACGCAGGACCTCGTCGGTGATGCCCAGGACGCGTTCGACCTCGGCGAGGGTGGCGGGAGTGGCCGTGAACGTGATGACGGTGTAGACGCCTTCGGGTTCTTTCTTGATCTCGTAGGCGAGCTTCTTCTTGCCCCACTCATCGACGCCGGCGACGTTGCCGGCGCCTTTCTCGACGGTGGCGCGCAGCCGCTCCACGATCTCCTTCTGGCGCTCCTCGTCCGCGTTCGGGTTCACGATGAGCATGAGCTCATACTTGTTGATCGCGATCACCTCCTGTGGTCTTCGCGGCCCCAGCATCGGATGCTGGAGCAGGGGTGACAAGCTACCTTGCGGCAACGTGAACGGGCACTCTACCAGCCCTCGGCGGGTACAGGCAAACCGTACCGGGCGGGGCGCGCGGTGTGAAGGGTGACGATGGCGGCGCGCGGTGACATTTGTCGCGCCGGGACGGTGACATTGACCGCTCAGGCACGACTGGCGAGGCCGACGCGAGGGCGCCGCCGGCGCTCAGGCCTCGGCCACGAGCAGGCTGGCGGCCGAGGCGCCGGTGTCCAGCTCTTCCACGGCGAGCTCGCCATCGACAAGACCGGCGACGCTCCAGATGGCGGCCAGGCGCGGCCGGCCGGTCTCGTCCGCGTGCATGTGCACGAAGGCGGGCTTCACGTGCGCGACGAGCTCGCGGGCGTAGGCGTCGTCGCCCCCGAACGCCGCGACGATCGCCTCGACGGCCCGGCTCACGCCGTCGGCGCGAAGGGTCGTCATGCCGCCGATGCGGGGGTCTTCGGCGAGCAGGCTGAAGAACTCGCGGATCTCCGCGCCATGGATCTCGCCGACGACAAGCCGTCCGGGATCCATGCGCCGGGCCTTGGCGAACAGGGAGGAAGCGTCGCTGTCGGCGTCCACGCCGAGCCGCACGCAGAACGAGCGCTCCTTCAAAGCGGGCAGGGCCGGGCCGCGCTCGATGGCGACGAAACGGTCGTCCACGGAGACGAGCTCGAAGAGGGAGTTGAGCAGCGTGGACTTGCCGGTGGCGCGCTCGCCGAAGACCACCAGCGTGCGGCGGTCGCCGATGAGCTGCACCAGCCGGGCTCCCTGACCGCCGGTGAAGGCGCCTCCTTCGAGCAGACCACGGAAGGTCGTGGAGAGGACGCCGGGCGCGCCGACCTCGCCGGCGTACATCACCGAGGTGTGCGAGAAGAGCGTGGCGCGCCGCGCGACGAAGTGCTCGAGGTAGGCGCTCACCTGCGCCTTGAGCAGGCTGCGCAGGATCTCGAGGTGCTCGCGCGTCGCCTCGCCGAGGTGGGCGCGCTCGAGCCTGCCGATCGCCTCGTCGATCTCCTTGATGAGCGCGACCTGGACGGCGCGCAGGGCGGCGTCGCGGCCGACGGCCGCGACGCCCGCGCCGCTGGTCCTCAGGTGGGCTCCCGCCGCCTCGACGTCGTCGTCCGCCGGCATCCTTCTCCTCTCCGCGCGCCGCGTGGTCGGCTACGCTATCGGCAGGATGAGGGTAGCCGGTTAGCTCCTCCTGCGATACCCTGCCTGCGGGGACCGGCGAGGGCGGGAGTCATACGCCGGCTTCTGGGGCGCCCACCAGGACGCGGTGGGCGAGCCGCTCACCGCGGCTGAGTTGACTTCGATCGCGACCGGAGCGGAGCCAGGGGAGGAGGAGCTGACCGGCTACCCCCCTCGATGCGAAAGGCTGGTGAAGTGGTGCACGACGCGATGGGACCGTTCGTCCATCCCTACATCCCCAACTCGGTCCCGGAGGTCAAACGGGAGATGCTCGCCGACATAGGGCTCACCGACGTCGAGGAGATCCTCAAGGAGATCCCCCGCGACCTTCGTCTCGACCGGCTGTTGGATCTGCCCGAGCCACTGACGTCGGAGCTCGATCTCAAGCGGCACGTCGAGGGGATCCTCGCGCGCAACACATCGTGCGCCGAGTTTCTGAGCTTCCTCGGCGGGGGGTGCTGGAATCACTTCGTGCCCGCGGTCTGCGACGAGATCGTCAGCCGCGGCGAGCTCCTGACCGCCTACAGCGGCGGCAGCTACTCGGACCTGGGCAAGCACCAGGCGCGTTTCGAGTACAACAGCCTGATGGCCGAGCTGCTCGACTACGAGGTCGTCGTCGAGCCCACGTACGACTGGGGCTCAGCGGCCGGCTTCGCCGCGCGGATGGCCGCGCGGATCACGGGCCGCCGGGAGGTGCTCGTCCCCGAGAACCTCGGCCGGGAGCGCCTGTCCATCATCCGCGAGCTCTGCGAGCCCGAGTACATGGAAAGGCACCTGCCTGTCCACCTGGTGGCCTGCGACCCGCTGACCGGGCAGATGGCGCTTGACGACCTGAGGCGGCGTGTGTCCGCGGCCACCGCGGCCGTCTACTTCGAGAACCCAGGCTATCTGGGGCAGCTCGAACCCGCAGCCGCCCAGATCTGCGCGCTGGCGCGCGCCGCCGGCGCCGTCTCGATCGTCGGCGTCGACCCCATCTCTTTGGGCATCGTCTCGCCGCCGGGCAGCTACGGCGCCGACATCGCCGTCGGCGATCTGCAGCCTCTCGGCATTCACATGAGCTGCGGTACGGGGCTGTCCGGCTTCATGGCGTTTCGCGACGACGATCGCTTCATCACGGAGTGTCCGTTCGCCATCTACACGATCGTCGAGACCGAGGTACGGGGTCAGCACACCTTCGGCGAGCTGCTCAGCGGGCGCACATCCTACGGTCGGCGCGAGAAGGCTCCCGACTGGGTCGGCACCCAGACGGGGCTGTGGGCCATCTGCGCCGGCGTCTACCTCGCGACGATGGGGCCGCAGGGAATGCGTGAGGTCGCAGACACGATCATCCGACGAGCTCACTATGCGGCCCGCGCGCTCGCGCGCATCCCGGGCGTTACGCTGCCGATGGGCGACGCCTTCTTCAAGGAGCTCCCGGTCTGCTTCGACGACGCCGGCCAGACCGTGGAAGCCGTGAACAGGGCTCTTCTCGAGCGTGGCCTGTTCGGCGGTCGCGATTTGTCCGGCGACTACCCGTGGCTCGGGCAGAGCGCGCTCTACTGCTTCACCGAGGTCCACACCCGCGCCGACATCGATCGTTTGATCGCCGCTCTGTTCGAGGCGCTGACATGAACCATGCACAAGACAAGCTCGCGAGGAATGCGCGTCTGCGTCGCGACGGCGGGCTGCTGCGCGACTTCCATGCCATGCGCTGGGACGAGCCTCTGATCATGGAGATGGGGCGCTCCGGCGAGCGCGGCGTCATCCCTCCTCAGGCGACTGATGTGGCGGCGGACGTCGCCCCTGCAGAGGATCTGCTCCCCGCGACTCTTGTGCGCAGGTCGCCGCCGGCGCTCCCCGAGGTCAGTCAGCCGCAGGTGCTGCGTCACTTCACGCGTCTGTCGCAGATGACCCTGGGCGTGGACGTGACCATCGATATCGGCGAAGGCACGTGCACGATGAAGTACAGCCCCAAGGTCAACGAACAGCTTGTGCGCTCGCCCAAGGTCCTGGAGCTGCATCCCGAGCAGCCGGAGGGATCGCTGCAGGGCATTCTCGAGATCTGCCACCGCATGGCCGGGATGCTCTGCGAGATCTCCGGCATGGACGACTTCTCGTTTCAGCCCGGCGGGGGCTCCGCGGCGGCCTTTGGTTTCGCCGCTATGGCGCGCAAGTACTTCCACGAGAGGGGCGAGGACCGGCGCGACGAGGTGATCACCACCATCTTCTCGCATCCCTGCGACAGCGCCTGCCCTGCCACCGCGGGCTACAGGATCATCACGCTGATGCCCGACGACGACGGCTACCCCGATCTGGAGGCGCTGACGGCGGCGCTGAGCGAGCGCACCGCGGCCATCATGATCACCAATCCGGAGGACACGGGGATCTTCAACCCGCGGATCCGTGAGTATACGCAGGCCGCCCACGACGTAGGCGCGCTCTGCTACTGCGATCAAGCCAACCTGAACGGGCTCCTGGGCGTCAGCCGCGCTCGCGAGGCGGGCTTCGACGCCTGCCATTTCAATCTTCACAAGACCTTCGGCAGCCCTCACGGTTGTAAGGGGCCCGGCGCCGGCGCCCTCGGGGTGACGGCCGAGCTGGCGGCGTATCTGCCGGCGCCGCACATCGTCGCCGTCGAGGACGGATCCGCGGAGCACGGGATCCGCTACCACCTCGATACGCAGCGACCTCACGCCATCGGCAAGCTGCGCGCGTTTCTCGGCAACCTGGCCGTGGTCGTGCGCGCCTACGCGTGGACGATGTCCCTCGGCGCCCGCGGCCTCAGGGAGGTCGCCGAAGTGAGCATCATCAACAACAGCTACCTCGAAGCCCAGCTCCGCGAGATCCGCGGCGTCAGCTCTCCATACGCCGAAGGCCGGCGGCGCTGGGACCAGATCCGTTACAGCTTCGAGCGCCTGAAGGAGGACACCGGCTTCGGCACGGAGGACATGAGGGCGAGGTTCTGTGACTTCGGTGTGCAGACCTGGTTCACGAGCCACCGCCCCTGGATCGTCCCCGAGCCGTTCACGCCGGAGCCCTGCGAGAGCTACTCCAAGGAGGATCTCGACTACTGGGCGGCGGCGCTGAAGCGCTCGGTGGATGACGCCTACGACAGGCCCGAGCTGTTGGCGTCGGCTCCTCACAAGCAGGCGTGCGGCCGGATCCGCACCTGGGAGAGGTTCGTGGAGCCCGAGGAGTGGGCGGTCACGTGGCGCGCCTACCAGAGGAAGCACGGCGGCGAACGCGGGGACGAGCCGGACGAACCCTCGCCACAGGCCGGGCTGCGCGAGTCGCGATGGGTGGTACAGTCCGGGCATGACGACCCCGACTGACACGATCACCGCGCGGCTGTTCGCCGGCCTCGAGACGCAGACCGCGGAACGCCGCACGCGGCACGATCTCGCGCTGATCGAGACCCCTACCGTGGGCGCGGTCGTCGCGCGTCTTGGCCTCGGACCCGGCGCCATGGGGATCGTCCTCGTCAACGGCGTGCACGCCGACGCCGACCAGGCGCTCGCGCCCGGCGACGAGATCTCGCTGTTCCCGCCGCTCGGGGGAGGGTGACGCGGCGGCCGCGCTCGACCCTCCGGCTATCTTGCGCGAGGGGGTGAAGCCGCCGCCGCGGCACCGCTTCGCGGCGGCCATCGTCGGCCTGCTTCTTGGCGCGTCCCTCGTCTGTGTCGGTCTTGTGGCGGCGCGCATGATGTACTCGCACACGGTGAACTACTGGTTCCTCATGTGGAACCTGGTGCTCGCCTGGGCGCCGTTCGTGTTCGCCGGCGTGGCCTACACCCTGGCCTCGGCGCGCCGCGCGGTGCTGTATGCCCTCATCGTCGTCGCGGCGCTGGTCTGGCTGGTGTTCTTCCCCAACGCCCCGTACATCCTCACCGACTTCCTGCACCTCGGCGGCATGGGCGACATCGTCCCCGGCTGGTACGACGTGCTGATGCTGTTCTGGTTCGCCTGGACGGGCCTCCTGCTGGGCGTCGTCTCGCTCTATCTGATGCAGGATATCGTCGCGCGCGCCTTCGGCGGCAAGGCCGGCTGGGCCTTCGTGATCGCCGCCGCCTTCCTCGGCAGCTTCGGCATCTACCTGGGCCGCTTCCTGCGCTGGAACAGCTGGGACCTGCTGCGCCGGCCGATGCCGCTGGCCGGGGAGCTCTACGGCAAGGTCACAGACCCCGCCTCGCAGCCCCGGCTGCTCGGCTTCACGCTGCTGTTCGCCCTGCTCTTCCTGTTCATCTACGTGGCGGTGTACATCTTTGCGAAGCTCACCAGGCCGGGCGCGGACGCCGGCCACGGTTGAACGCTCGCGCCGGCCACCGGCGAGCGCCCTGGGGCCGGTGAGCGCCCGCGCCGGGGGGTTGCTCGCGGCTTCCGCGGTGCTACACTCGCCGGCATGACCACAGGCAACATCCCCCGGCTCATCGAGACCCTCAAGGCGCAGGCCGGCGACGAGAAGCGCCTCGCCTGCGCCGAGGCTTTCAAGATCGCCCGCGACCTCGACGTGCCCCTGGCCGAAGTCGGCCGCACCTGCAACGAGCTGGGCATCAAGATGGTGCAGTGCCAGCTCGGCTGCTTCTAGCCGAGAGGTCGTGAGGGGCCGCTGCTTCTGCGTGCGCTCCTGACCACGGTTCACGTCCGGCCACGCCTTCGCCAGTGATCCCTACGGCCGCAGTGTTATTCTGCCAGTCCCGGTGGGAATGAGTCTGACGCGAGTCGTCACGGGCGCGGCGGCTCTTCCGGCCGCCGCGCCGCCGCCGTTCGGGCGCGCCCCGCGCCGGGTATGGAGCCCTCACAAGCGCGACCGCGCCGCGGGGCGCACCCATCGCAGCCGGGAGGTGTGCACGATGAAGCCGAACGCCGAGGTCCTGGTCAGCGACCTCATCCAGCCGGGCCTGACGATCCGCGGGCCCTACGGCGCCGGGGAGCCGATGGTGCTCCACGCGCCGTGGGACGGCGCCGAGCTGGCGCGGATCCCCACGGCCACGCTCGCGGACATCGACGTGGTCCTCGACCGCGCCCGCGCGGCCGCGGAGGCGTACCGCTGGTTTCCGGCGTGGAAGCGCGCCGCGATCCTGGAGCGCGCCTCGCACCTGATCGAGGATAACGCGGAGCAGGTCGCACGGATCATCGCCGCCGAGGGCGGCAAGCCGCTCAAGGACGCGCGCGTCGAGGCCAAGCGCGGCGCCTCCACCTTCCGCTGGGCGAGCGAAGAGGCCAAGCGTACGGCCGGCGAGCTCATCGAGATGGACGCCGACCCCAGCGGCGAGAACCGCTTCGGCTGGACGATCCGCGAGCCGCGCGGCGTGATCGCCGCCATCTCGCCGTTCAACTTCCCGCTCAACCTGGTGGCTCACAAGGTGGCGCCGGCGCTGGCCGGCGGCAACGCCGTCGTGCTGAAGCCGGCCTCCAACACCCCACTCACGGCGTTGCGGCTGGCGGAGCTCCTGGCGGAGGCCGGCCTGCCCGACGGCGTCCTCCAGGTGGTGGTCGGCTCCGGCGCCACGATCGGCGCCAAGCTCGTCATGGACGAGCGCACCAACATGGTGAGCTTCACGGGCAGCCCGCCGGTGGGCCGCCGGATCGCCGGCGACGCGGGCATGAAGATGGTGACCCTCGAGCTGGGCAACAACTCGGCGACCATCGTCGAGAACGACGCCGATCTCGACCTCGCCGTGCAGCGTATCGTGGCCGGCGGGTTCGCCAACTCCGGCCAGATCTGCATCTCGGTGCAGCGCGTAGTGGTGCACGCGGCCGTCTACGACGAGTTCCTCGCCATGCTCGTGCCGCAGGTCGCGGCGCTCAAGGTCGGCGATCCCCTCGACGAGGCGACCGACGTGGCGACGCTGATCAACGACGGCGAGGTCGCCCGCGTGAAGGGCTGGATCGAGGAGGCGCTCGAGCAGGGCGCTACGCTGGCGACAGGCGGCGTGCGCAACGACGGCCGCCTGCTGCCCACCGTCCTCACGGACGTCACCCGCGAGATGAAGGTGTGCGCGGGCGAGGTGTTCGGCCCCGTCCTCAGCATCCTCAAGGCGCGCGACCTCTGCGAGGCCATCGCGATCAGCAACGACAGCGAGATGGGGTTGCAGGCAGGAGTCTTCACCAACGACTTGAACAAGGCCTTGTACGCCGCCAAGCGCCTCGAGGTCGGCGGCGTGATGATCAACGAGGTGCCCACGTTCCGCGTCGATCACATGCCGTACGGCGGGATCAAGGGTTCCGGCATCGGCCGGGAAGGATTGAAATACGCGATACGGGAGATGACTGAGTTGAAGATGGTCGCCATCCGCGAGATGGATTGGCAGACCGGAGGACCGCCCACCGACGCCTGCCTGCGCGAGCCGCTTGGCCCATGAGGGCCGCGGGGCTCGGACGGGCAGGCGACCGGGAGCACCGGTGACTAAGCCAGCCCGGTGTGAGACGGTCGGAAGCGACGAGGAAAGGAGGCACGCGACATTGATTGACTTACGAGGTGCGGCGCGTTAGACGCCCCGCATGCGGTCGCGACTGCGCGCCGCACCATAGTCTGGGGCGGCGGGCCACTTGGCCCGCCGCCCCTCTTGCGTACGGCGCCGGCGGCCGTCGCACACGCGCCCGCCATCCTGTCCAAGCGGCGCCGCATCCCTTGTCACACGCCGCCCCTTGCCGCCGCCGGCGGGCTGGGCTAGAATCTTGCTGCTTCTCCGAGTCTCGGATTCCTAAGGGCGTGTGGAGCCTATGGAGCCGAAGCCGGAAGGGTACAGCGGGAAACCGCCGTGTCTCCCAGTGCGGAAAGGAGAGCGCGCCTTGCCGGGCCTTTCCGCGTGCGGATGGGCCCTTTTTCGTGGCCTCCCACGCGGCTTCGGCTTGCCGAGACACCATCTGGTGCCCGGTGCGCCTCTCAGCACAGGAGCTCGGCGCCCGCGGACTCTCCCTCGGAGTTGCACGACATACAGGAGCCCTGGAGAGGAGTGGGACCATGATCAAGAAGCTGACCTTGACCGCCGCGGCCGTGGCGGTCCTCATGCTCGCGCTGGCGGCGCCGGCTATGGCGATGCGAGGCGCCGCCGCCGAGCCCTACGGCTGGGACCTGCAGCTGCGCAACTCCGTGACGAGCAAGTACAGCGCCGACATGACCTACAAGGCCTTCGCCGCCTGGGTCGCGAAGGCGAACCGCCAGGTGACCGTCACGGACAGCAGCGTTCCCACCGATACGGTGACCTACAAGGGCGTCGCCCTGAAGACCCTGGTCGGCTACTTCGACGACAAGAACCGCAACACGTTCAATGCGGCGCTCGCCGCCAAGGGCTACAACGTCGTCATCCTCGGCATGGACGGCTACGCCGCGACGATCCCCAGCGCCGACATCGCCGGCCTCGGCGACAAGGTCATCCTCGCCAACCTCGCCGGCGACCTGCCGCTCACCGTCCCGGCCGCCACGCTCGACAAGAACGGCCTGCCCAGCTGGAAGCCAGGCTGGCCGCTGAAGGTCGTCAGCCTCGACCCCAGCGTCACCGGCAAGATGAAGCCCGGCGGGGTCGTGCGCCTCAGCATCGCGGCGGCGGTGGCGCCGCCGACCGCCGCCGCCGAGCCCTACGGCTGGGACCTGCAGCTGCGCAACTCCGTGACGAGCAAGTACAGCGCCGACATGACGTCGTCGCAGTGGGCCGCCTGGGCCGCCAAGGCGAACAGGACGGTGACGATCACCGACAGCACCGTCCCCACGTCCACGGTGACCTACTCGGGAGTTTCCCTCAAGAACATCGTCGGCTACGTCGATGACAAGAACCGCAGCACGTTCAATGCGAAGCTGGCCAAGAACGGCTACTACGTCACCATCCTCGGCATGGACGGCTTCGCCGAGACGTTCGCGAGTGCCGACATCGCCCAGCTCGGCAACCAGATGATCGTCGCGAGCCTGGGCAACGGCCAGCCGCTCCCCGTGCCCAAGCCGTTCATCGACAGCAGCGGAGTGCCGCAGTGGGTGCCGGACTGGCCGCTCAGGGTGGTCAGCAACGTCCCCGCCGTCGCCCCAGACACCCAGACTCGGGGGATCGTGCGCATCAGTGTCGTGAAGTCGTCGCCGGTGGGGGCAGCCCCCTTTTGACCAGGCTCGCGCCGCGGGCAAGAGGGGCTGGACGCTGACGCTGCAGGGCAAGCTCAAGAAGGTGCTGCCCATCAGCAAGGTACCGGCGACCGTGGCCTGGTACGGGAACAAGGCCGGCAATATCAACCCGACGCTGCGCTACGTCTACAAGGGTCAGACACTGTACAAGCTGGTCGGGTTGGTGGACGACAACGATCCCGGCTCGTTCAACGTCGCGCTGGCCAAGAAGGGGTACCAGATCCAGTTCTTCTGCCGCGACGGCTACAAGCCCAAGCTGCCGAGCAAGTGGATCATCGGCAAGAAGAGGTGGATCGTCGCCAAGAAGAAGGCCGGCAAGCTGTTGGAGGGCGACGAAGCGCCGTTCCGCTTCGTCGGCGGTCCGCCCATCACGCAGCCGTTCAACAACAAGCTGTCGGCCCGCGGAGTCACCAGGATACGGCTCATCTTCTGAGCCGTCCGCGGCCTGGCGCGCGGCGCGGCGGGGGTTTCTCGCCCATTCTCCCCGCCGCGCCGCCGCCGGGACCGGAGTGCGGCGGCCGGCTACGGCCGGCCGCCGCAGATAACCGTACGAGGGAGCATCCATGAACAAGTCAAGGATCTGGACCGGAGCCGCGGTCCTCGTGCTCGCAGCGCTGGTCGCCGTCGTCCTGGCCGGCGCGGTCGTCCCCGGCGGCACGCCGCAGGCGAATGCCGCCGACCCGGTCGTGCTGACCATCGCCGGCAACGGTCAGACGAAGACGTTCACCATCGCCGAGCTTCAGGCTCTGCCGGTCTACTCCGGCTACTCCGGCATGCTCAACAGCGCCGGCACCGTCACCCCGCCGATCGCCGTCAAGGGCGTGAAGCTCACGGACCTCCTGGCGGAGGTCGGAGGCATACCCGAGCTCCAGTCGACCGACATCACGGCCAGCGACGGCTACGGGATGACGCTCACCTACGGTGAGGTGGTGAACGGCGACATCATCATGTACAACGCCACGACCAAGCAGGAGGAGGCCGCCAAGGCGCCGGCGTCCGTCGTCCTTCTCTATGAAGAGAACGGCGCGCCGATCTCGTCCGGCCCAAGCGGGGACGGGCCGCTGCGCCTCGCCGTGTGCCAGCCCACCAACGTGGACCAGGTGGCGGCCGGGCACCTCTTCGTCAAGTGGGTGGATCGCGTCACTCTGCGCGACGCCGTGGTCCCGTGGACCGTGAAGATGTACGGCCTCAAAGACAAGCGCGGCAAGCGCCAGACGTATACGCTCGACCGCCTCTCCTACGACTCCTGCGCCACCCCCGGCTGCCACGGCTCGAGCTGGACCAGCCCGGCCCCCGCGGAGACCTGGGCGGGCGTCCCGCTCTTCCTCTGCATCGGCAAGATCGACGGTGGCAAGGGCCACGGGGGCTACGGCGCCTACAATGAGGCGCTCGCGCTCAAGGGCTACCGGATCAAGATCACCTCGGCGAGCGGTGCGTCGGCCATCATCGGCTCGCGGACCATCCGCAACCAGGACAAGATCATCCTGGCCAACAAGCTTGCGGGCTCCGAGCTGACGGAGGAGTACTATCCGCTGCGGCTGGTCGGTCCCAAGATCGGCGGCAAGAGCTTCGTCGGGCAGATCGTCAAGATCCAGATGCTGCCGAAATGACGTGTGCGGCGACAGCGCGGGGAGGCGGCGCGAAGCGTATCCTCGCGCTGGCGCTGGCCGGCGCGGTGTTGGCCGTGGGCCTGGTCGCCTTGTTTGGGGCGTGCGGTGGTTCGTCGGGGATCCAGACCACAGACCAGGCCTCACCGGCCGTCAGCCCTTCCGGCCCGGTCGTGCTCACCCTCGTCGGCGACGCCGGCGAGAAGCAGTTCACGATGAATCAGTTCGAGGCCCTGCCGGCCTACACCGGCTACGCCGGCATCAAGAGCAGCACCGGCGTCATCACGCTGCCCGCCGAGTACACCGGCGTACGCCTCGGCGACCTCACGAAGATGGTCGGTGGCGTGACCAAGGCCAACGGTGTCACCCTCGTGGCCAAGGACGGCTACGGCATGACGTTCTCCTACGCTCAGATCGTGGACCACGCGTTCACCGCCTACGATCCGGCCACGGGCGCCGAGCAGACGCCGTCGAAAGACCTCGCCGTCATCATCGCCTACGCGCGGGAGGGCAAGCCGCTCGGCGAGGACGAAGGCCCGCTGCGGCTCATGGTCGGAACGCCCAAGCCAGGCGGCCAGGTCGTGGACGGTCACTGGTCGGTCAAGTGGGTCGACCGCATCTCGGTGACCAAGGCCTCGGCCGAGTGGAAGGTGCAGCTCGAGGGCGCGGCGCCGGGCAAGCTCGACAAGCCGACCTACGTGAACTGCGCCTCGCCCGGCTGCCACGGCTCCGGCTGGGTCGACGCCGCGGGAAAGCGCTGGGAGGGCGTACCGCTGTACCTCGTTGCCGGACTGGTGGACGACAAGAAACGGCACGGCCCCGGAGCCTACAACGCGGCCCTGGCGCGCAAGGGCTACGACATCGTCATCGAGACCACGACCGGCAAGGTCATCACCATCGACTCGCGCGACATCGCCGGCAAGCAGGACGTCGTTCTGGCGGGCAAGGTCGATGGTGGCGAGCTGCCCGACGAGCACTTCCCGCTCCGGCTCGTGGGCCCTGGTCTCAGCGAAGCGCAGATGCCGGGCGGCATCGCGCGCCTCGTCGTGCGCGTGAAGTAGGCGGGCGGGACGGTGCGGCGCCAGACCCGCTCGCTCGCGAGCAGCACGGCCGCGGCCTTGGCCGCGGTAGTGCTGCTCGCGGCGTTCGCTCTTGTCCTCAGCGTCGCCGGCTGCGGCAGCGACAAGCGCCAGGTGAAGCTCATCTACGCCGGCAGCCTGATCGTGCCCTTCGAGCGGCTGGCGGCGGAGTTCGAGCGCCGGCATCCGGACGTGGACGTGCTCACCGAGAGCCACGGCAGCATCCAGGTGCTGCGCCACGTCACCGAGCTGGGCGACCGCTTCGATCTGGCGGTCAGCGCCGACGAGCAGCTGATCCCGCCGCTGATGTACGACCGCGTGGACCACGAGACCGGCAAGCCGTACGCGTCCTGGTACTGCACCTTCGCCACCAACCGCATGGTGCTGGCGATCTCGCCGAAGAGCCCGTTGGCGGGGGAGCTCGACGCGCGGACGTGGTACCGGCGCGTCACGCAGCCGGATGTCCGCTTCGGGCTGGCCGACCCGCGCTTCGACGCCGCCGGCTACCGCGCGCTCATGCTGCTGCAGCTCGCGGAACGCGAGTACGACGACCCTTACCTCTTCGAGGACATGATGATGGGTCGCTTCACGACGCCGGTCACCGTGACGCGCAGCGCTGCAGGCGTCGATGTCATCGAGGTCCCGGAGATCCTGGAGACTCAGCGGGGCGGCGCCCTGGTCCTTCGCGGCGCGAGCATCCAGCTGGTCGCCCTGCTCGAGTCGGGCGATCTGGACTGCGCTTTCGAGTACGAGAGCGTCGCGCGGCAGCACGGGCTGGAGTACGTGCGGCTGCCGTCCGCCATCGACCTCGGCGAGGCCGGCCGTCGGGCGGACTACCGGCGCGTCGAGGTCAAGCTCGACTTCCAGCGCTTCGCCAGCGTGAAGCCCGTGTTCCGCGGCGACGTCATCCGCTACGCGCTCACGATCCCGGCCAACGCGCCGGACCCGGAGCTGGCCGGCGAGCTCGTGACCTTCCTGCTGGGTGACGACGGGCGCCGCATCCTCGAAGAGGACTACCAGCCGGTCCTCACGCCGCCCACGCTCGACGATGCGTCCGCCGCGCCGCGGGAGGTGAGGCAGGCGTGCGGGGGGTCCAGGTGAACGTCCTCAGGGAATACAGGCGCCCGGCTGATCCAGGGCCCCCCGCGGGCCTGTCTCGCCGGCCGTGATGCGGGGCCGCCGTCCGTCGCTGTTCTGGGCGGCCTGCGCTGTAGCCGGCGCGGTCCTCATCGCGTTCGTCGTGCTGCCGGCGGCGAGCATGATCGTCGGCGCCGGCGCCGGCTTCCTCGGCGAAGCTCTGCGCCAGGGCGACATCCGCCGTTCGCTGTGGCTGACGGTGTCGGCGGCCCTGATCGCCACGGCGATCGCCTTCGTCGTCGGCGTCCCGCTGGCGTATCTGCTCGCCCGTCGCGATTTCGTCGGCAAGCGCGCCATCGAAGGCATCATCGACCTGCCGATCGTCTTTCCCCACACGGCGGCCGGCATTGCGCTGCTCACCGTGTACGGTCGTGAGGGCGTGATAGGCCGGCTGCTGGCGCCCTTCGGGATCAGCTTCACCGAGACGGTCGCGGGCATCGTCCTCGCGATGCTGTTCGTCAGCCTGCCGTACCTTGTCGACACCGCCCGCGAGACCTTCGCGCTCGTGGACGAGCGCTACGAGCACGTGGCGCGCACCCTGGGCTCGTCGCCCGGGGGCGCCTTCCTTCGCGTCACCTTCCCGCAGGCGTGGCGCGGGGTGCTCTCCGGCGCCGTCCTCATGTGGGGCCGCGGCATCAGCGAGTTCGGAGCCGTCGTCATCCTCGCCTACAACCCCAAGGTCATCTCGGTGCTCACCTTCGAGCTCTTCGAGGGTTTCGGGCTGCGGGCGGCGCAGCCGCCGGCCGTGCTCATCGTGATCGTGGCGTTCGTCGTCTTCCTCGTGGCGCGCACGGTGTTGCTGCCGCGGCGCGGCCGGTCGGGCAAGGGCTCGGCATGATCGGTCTGCGCGGGGTGGAGGTCGTCGCCGGCGGCTTCTCGGTGGGGGCGCTCGATCTCGACGTGCCCGCCGGTGACTACGCCGTGCTACTGGGCCCGAGCGGCGCCGGCAAGACGCTCGTGCTCGAGGCCGTCGCCGGCGTCCGGCCCGTGCGCGGCGGCGCCGTGCTGATCCGCGGGGAGGACGTCACCAGGATGCCGGCGGAACGCCGCGGGGTCGGCCTCGTGTTCCAGGACGGGCTCCTCTTCCCGCATCTGACGGTGGCGCGGAACATCGCCTACGGTCTCGGCGCCGCCTGGTCGGCATCGCCGGGTCGCCGGCGCCGCGCCCTTCGGCCGCAGGTCGCTCGCCTCGCCGCCGAGACCGGCGTCGTGGACCTGCTCGAGCGGCGCCCCGCGACCTTGTCGGGCGGCGAGCGTCAGCGCGTCGCTCTCGCGCGGGCGCTCGCCGCCGGGCCGCGCGTGCTGCTGCTGGACGAGCCCCTCAGCGCCGTCGATGCGGATGCTCGCGAAGGGCTGCAGGATCTGCTGCGCCGGCTCAACGTGGACGAGGGCCTGACTGTGCTGCACGTCACGCACGACCTTGGGGAGGCGTTCGCGGTCGGCGGGCTCTTCGCCGTTCTGGTCGCCGGGCGGCTGCAGCAGGTGGGCGCTCCCAACGATGTGCTGCGCCGCCCCGCGACCGTCGAGGTGGCGCGCTTCACGGGCGCCCGCAACGTGTTCGAGGTGCGGCCCGTGCCGGGCGACTCGAGCCGCCTGGCTCTGGCGCCCAGCGGCTTTCTGCGGATCTCCAGCCCGGCGCCGGCAGGCGTGCGTCACGCGGTGGTCCGCGCCGACGACATCACCGTGGCGCCCGAGGCGCGCCCGCGTGTCGATGAGGGCGCTGCCTACCTCACGGGCCGTGTGCGGCGCGTGGTCTGTGCGGGCGCGACCTCGGTGGTCGAGGTCGATGTGCCGCCACTGTTCCGCGTGGCGGTCGCCGCCCGGGAGCTGGAGGCCCTCGCGATCGAGCAGGGCGGCGCCGTCCGCCTGCGTGTTCCCGCCACGGCGGTTCACGTGGTCTGAGCGCCGCCTGTAGGATGACCCTTCCGGCCCCGCGCCGCAGCGACCGATCGGAGGACTGCACGATGCCGGTTCGATGTGCCCGTGGCTCGGCCTCTCGTCTCTGCTTCGCGTCTGCGACGGCGGCCGCCATCGCGCTCGTGGCGCTGCTCCCGCTGCCGGCCGGGTGCGGCTCAGGTGACGCCGTCAAGCGCGACGAGCTGATCGTCGCCACGACCACGAGCCTCAAGGACTCGGGGCTCATCGACGACGTTGTGCTTCCGCTGTTCGCGAAGACGGCGCCCGACGTCACCGTCAAGGTGCTGGCTGTCGGTTCCGGAGAAGCTATGGCGATGGGCGCCAGCGGCGAGGCAGACGTGCTCTTCGTCCACTCGCCGGCCGACGAGGCCGCCTTCATGGCGGCGGGCGACGGCGCCCTGCGTCTGCCGGTCGCCACGGACCACTTCGTCATCGTGGGTCCGGGCAGTGACCCTGCCGGCGTCAAGGGGGCGACGACCGCGGCCGAGGCCTTTGCCGGCATCGCTGATCGTGCGGCGCCGTTCGTGACGCGCGGCGACGAGTCGGGCACCAACAAGAAGGAGCTCAAGATCTGGACGGCGGCCGGCGTGCAGCCGGCGGGCTCGTGGTACATCAGCACGGGTCAGGGCATGGGCGAGACGCTGCGCATCGCCAGCGAGAAGCAGGGCTACACGCTCACCGACCTCGCGACGTTCCTGTCGCTGCAGGACACGCTCGATCTGACGCCACTGTTCACAGGGAGCCAGGACCTCGTGAACGTCTACAGCGTCATCATCGTGAATCAGAACAGGTTCCCCACGGTCAACGCCGCCGCCGCCGAGCAGATGGCCCAGGCGCTCGTGAGCGCCGCCGGCCAGAAGGCCATCGGCGCCTACGGCGTGGACAAGTACGGCACGCAGCTCTTCACGCCGTTCGCCGGCGCTCTGGGCAGCGAGGAGTATGCGACCCCCTGACGGGCCGCGGGCGCTATGGACCTCATCTGGAACGGCATCGTCGAGGCCCTCCGTCTGCTGTTCGGCGGCGACGGCTCGATCTACGAGATCGCCTGGCGCTCGCTGTGGATCTCGGGTGTGGCGCTGGTCATCGCCGTCGCGATGGGCGTGCCCCTCGGCGCCGCGGTCGCGCTCAACGAGTTCGGCGGCCGGCGGGTGGTGGTGGCCGCGACGAACACGGGGATGGCCGCGCCGCCGGTCGTGGTCGGACTGCTCGTATCCCTGTTCCTCACCCGCAACGGACCCTTGGGCGACCTGCGCTGGCTCTACACGCCCTGGGCCATGGTGATCGCTCAGGTCGTCATCGCGCTGCCCATCGTGATGGGGCTCTCGCAGGCGGCGCTGCAACAGATCGACGTGGGCATGCGCCAGCAGATCGCGGCGCTCGGCGCCGGCCACCTGCAGGGATTCGTCCTGCTCCTGCGCGAGATCAGGGTGTCGCTGCTCGCCGCCGTGATGGCCGCCTTCGGCGGCGTGATCAGCGAGGTCGGCGCGGTGATGATGGTGGGCGGCAACATCGAGGGCCAGACGCAGGTGCTCACCACGGCCATCGTGCAGCAGACGCGCATCGGCCGCTGGTCCGTGGCCATCGCCCTGAGCATCATCCTCATGATCCTAGCCTACGGCGCCAACTTCGCCATGACGGTCGTGCAGCAGCAGGGGAGGCGGCGGGCGTGAGCGCCTCCGCCTCGGCCGCCCCCGTGCTCGTGGCCCGCGACCTCGAGGTCGTGCGCGCGGGCCGCACCCTGGCGCACATCGACGCCCGCGAGCTCCTGCCCGGCGACGTGCACGTGCTGCTCGGCGCCAACGGCGCCGGCAAGAGCACGCTGCTCAAGGCGCTCAACGGGCTCGAGGAGGCGCGAGGGACGCTGGAGTTTGAGGGCCGCGCGGTCGCGACGGCCGCCGCGCGGCTGGCCCTGCGGCGCCGCACGGCGGCCGTCTTCCAGCGGCCGTATCTCCTGGCCACGAGCGCGCGCCACAACGTCGAGAGCGGCCTGCGGCTGCGCCGCGCCGCCCGCGCCGAGGCGCGGCGCCGCGCGGCCGCCGCCCTCGACCTGCTGGGCATCGCCCATCTGGCCGCGCGCAAGCCGGACAGGCTCTCGGGCGGCGAGGCGCAGCGCGTGAGCATCGCGCGGGCGCTCGCCGTCGATCCCGCCGTCCTCTTCCTCGACGAGCCGCTCGCCGCCCTCGACCCGCCCACGCGCCGCACCCTGGTCACCGAGCTGCTCGACATCTTCGCGGCGCGCGCCATGGCGGTCGTGTGGGTCACGCACGACAGCGACGAGGCGCTTGCCGTGGGCGACCGCGTGAGCTTTCGCAGGGCCGCATCGTGCAGACGGGGTCGGCCATCGACCTCTTCGCGCACCCGGCGAGCGCTTCGTTCGCCGACTTCCTCGGGCTCGACACCTACCTCGAGGGCGAGATCGTGAACGCCGCCGACGGCTCCACGCGGTTGCGCCTCGTGAGCGGCGTCGAGATCGCCTGTCGCGAGGCCGCCGACGGCCCCGCCGTCGCCTGTCTGCCGCCCGAGGACGTCGTACTCTTCGCCGGCCCTCCGGCCGAGCACAGCACCAGTTTGCGCAACGTGCTGCCGGGAATGGTGAAATCAGTCAGCCCGTCGGGGCGCCTGCTCCACGTGGTCGTCGCCGCGGAGTCCGCGGAGATCGCCGCACTGGTCACCCGGGCGGCCGCCGAGGAGCTTGGCATCGAGGTGGGCGGGTCCGTGGTGGCGGCCTTCAAGGCGTCGGCGATGCACCCGATAGCACGGCACGAGAGGCGACTCTCGTGAACAGGCGGGATCGAGCGAAGGAGGCCGGCGATGGCGCTCAGCGCGAGGAATCAGTTGCCAGGTACGGTCAAGAGTGTGGTGCTCGGCGCGGTGATGGCCGAGATCGTGGTCGACGTGGCCGGGCACCAGGTGGTGTCGGTGATCACGCGGCGCTCGGCGGAGGCGCTCGACATCAAGGCCGGCGACGAAGTAAGGACGCGAGCAGTAATAACTTGAACACTTGCGGTGATTCCTCTATCATAGAGTTATGTGCGACATGGCGACGATAGAAGCCAAGTATGAAGCGCTGTCGGGTCGCCTGGATGAGGCGGCGATGC